>OGKX01000649.1_pt1 | contig 18352 bp, 10 predicted proteins | sample 1572541 | NCBI WGS metagenome assembly OGKX01 (sample SAMEA2581982, study PRJEB24529) | metagenome | biome: Human gut stool | place: China | collected 2011
ATAAGTTATTGTTCAATTACAGAGCCCCGTCTTTCTATAAAAACAGACAGACGGGGTTTTCACATTTGTTTTTTAATTTTATTTTATTATTCATTAATTACATCAATCTGACACATTTTCATTGTTTCCAGCGCTGATTTATGAGTTTGTGGTGTAACACCGGCGCAGCAGGATGCATCTACTGTAATCTTTAATTCTGGAAAGACAGCTTTTAAAATCAATGCATTGGATACCACACAGATGTCGGTACAAAGCCCGATTAATTCAATTTCATTATCAAATTTTTGTTCTTCCCAGTGAGCCCAGCCAAATGTTGGCTTATCAATGTATGTAGCTCCTTCTAATTCTAATCCTTCTGCAATCTCCCATCCATGTGTACCATAAATGCAATGTTCTACTGGCAATTTCTTGCCCTCTGGAGTATCCAGATAGTCGGTTTGGTGGGTATCTCTTGTAAAAATAATGTTATCTCCATGTTTTTGATATTCTTTAATTTTTTCTTTTACTGCTGGAACAATTGCCTGTGCTTCTTTTGTGCCGAGGTTTCCATCGATAAAATCATTCTGCATATCTATTACAATTAATACTTTGTTCATTTTTTTATTTTTTTATTCCTTTTCTAAGATTTTCCAATTCTAAGATTTTCAAACGTTTATTTTATTATACAATTCTTCAATGGATTTGACAAGCTACTCCTTTCTATGTAAAAATAGAGAAAACAGAAGGGAGGAATTTACCATAGAAGTTATTCTTACTTTAGAGAACAGAAATGGGATGCTTTTTAATCATCGTAGATTAAGTCGTGATAAAAAGGTTTGTGAAAAGATTTTAAACTATTCAAAGAAAAAAGAGTTATGGATGAATGAATATTCAAAGAAACTGTTTGCAAATTTAACAGATGCCGAAGTAATTCGAGTAGATGAAGCATTTTTAGACAAAGCACAATCTGTTTGTTTTGTAGAAAATCAGGATATTATGCCATATCTGCCTAAGATTGATACGTTTATCCTTTTTCGATGGAATCGAGATTATCCGGCAGATTTCTTTTTTACAGTAGATTTATCACAATGGAATTTAATTTCTACAGAGGACTTTGAGGGAACATCTCATGAGAAGATTACAATGGAGGTATATGAGAAAAAATCATGAAAAAGCAATTAAAATGGCTTACTCTTCTACTCTGCCTGATGTTTTTAATGACAGGCTGTGACGTTGAGGAAAACTTAGGAATTACTTCTGAAAGCAGTCAGACAACTGTACAAAGCAGTCCTTCAGATATCAGCGTTAGCTCAGATGAAAAAAATATTCAATTGGATTCTATACCGGAATATTCCGGTAAACCTTATGTTGTAATTAATGATAATCAGCCATTTTTTACAGATGCAGATTTAACCGAAGAACCATTTGAAAATTATAGTGATTTAGATGAGTTAGGAAGATGCGGAGTTGCTTATGCAAATATCTGTATTGATTTAATGCCAACCGAGGAACGTGGTTCTATCAGTCAGGTCAAGCCAACCGGATGGCACTCTGTAAGATATGATAATGTAGATGGGAAATCTTTATATAACCGCTGTCATTTGATTGGCTGGCAGTTAGCCGGTGAAAATGCAAACGAAAAGAATCTGATTACTGGCACCAGATATATGAACGTTGATGGGATGCTCCCATTTGAAAATATGATTGCGGATTATGTAAAAGAAACTGACTATCATGTGTTATACCGTGTTACTCCTATTTTCGAGGGTGACAATTTGGTTGCATCTGGAGTAGAAATGGAAGCTATGTCCGTTGAAGATAATGGTGATGGTATTTTATTTAATGTTTACTGTTATAATGTACAGCCAGATATTACAATTGATTATGCAACGGGAGATAGTTATTTATCTACAGACAGTACATCCGATTCTTCTGCCTCAAATAAAACGACTTATATTTTAAATGAAAATACAATGAAATTTCATACACAGGATTGTCCAAGTGTAAAACAAATGAAGTCTGAAAATTATAAAGAATATACCGGAAATAGACAAGATTTATTAGACCAGGGATATGAAGCGTGTCAGAAATGTCATCCGTAATGGATATTTGCAATTCACTACATATAGTATTTATACAGTTTTTGCCTGATTCGGCAAAAAAGACCTAAAGTTAATTAGCTTCGGGTCTTTTTTGTTATCTTAGTTTGAATTTTAAGTAAATTGGGTCATGGTCGGAATAAGAGTAGCCAGTGTTTATATTTTCAAATCAAAAAAGTACATTCCAAATTATCAGATAAAATAAATCTATCTAAGGTTACAGTATACGTCTTTCTCAGAATATATTCCGTATCTGCATTTCTTGAACTGTTCACATTTCATCATTATTATTGTTGTTACTGGCAGCAGGGGTTTCGATTGTTAATATCTGATTATCTTGGATTCGGTGCTTTACAGTTTGCATAATATAATCTTATGTTATTCTGGTGGTTCTGCTTTTAATTTTACCAGTCCACGAATTGCTCTTGAAGTAGTATCCATATAATTCATATTCTTATAACGACGAATCTGGCTTTCTGTAACTCCCATTTCTCTTGCTACCTGTTCTGGTTTCGCATCATAAGCAAACATTGTGTAAGCGCATGAATTTCTAAGACTTTCTGCACTGTACGATGGAATTCCAGCCAGTGTCGTATATTTTTTCATCATACGACTGATATACATTGTATTTAATTTTGTTCCTCTGCTGTTATAGAAAAGGTATTTATTTTCTATTCTCTGTGATAAGTATTTTTCTATAATTTTATAGACATCTTCCGGTACAAAACAGGTTTCTCGGCGTTTTGGTATCCTTAGATATACACCATTATCATAAATCGTAAAATGTTCTGGCATAAGCTCCACTATCTCCGTTGACGATAATCCCATTCGATATAACAATGTAATAATACAGTAAACCATATAATTGGGTTGAGCTGCAATTAACAGCTTATCAATATCTTCTATCGGAACAGAATGAGCAAATTTACTCATTTTTTCAATATGAGGCAGATACGCCGCAAAATGATTTTGGTAATTGTCTTTTATATGATAATATTCTTTATTTTCTTCGATATATGTTGATAATGAATTTAATTCTCTTATCTTTTTGGCAACTGTACTAGGCTGTAATTCTTTTTCATTTATTTTTTTTTGCTGAATGGCGTAGTAATTTTCCACGTCAGAAGCTGTTGTTTCAAGAAAACTTTTTTCGGTAAATTCCAAAAATTCGATGGTATCACTTCGATAAGATGCTGCACTGTTTTGGTTTCTGAAGTGAGAAACAAAATGTTTCCAAATACTTTGCATTTCGGGGTCAAAGAAGTGATTTTTATCGTTTTTGTTATCCATGTGGAAGCTCCTTTCTTTTTTTGTGTGTAAAGGGGTTTGTTTTTGTTATATATAATATTCATACTATAACATTATATTTTTTAATAACATATCCCTTTTATCTTAAATTTCAACCATAGATATAGCGAAACGGATAAAAGGGATTCTTTTTTTATTTACCAGTATCTTCTATATGCTGTCGGATTTCCATTATAATTAATCCGAGAAATTGTGATGCCTTTTGAACGATTTGCAGCATGAATAATCTGGTCATCTCCTATATAAATTGCTACATGAGAATAGTCGCTATAATAAAACACCAAATCTCCCGGCTGTAATTCCTGTCTTGTAATCGGTCTTCCATCTCTCTCCTGCTCATAACTGGTACGTCTTACTGTAATTCCAAATTTCTTATAGATACTCTGAACAAATCCGGAGCAGTCTGCTCCATTTGTCAGGCTTGTACCGCCATATACATAAGGATTCCCAACAAACTGACGTGCATAAGCCACAATATCTGCGCCTACTCCCTCTTCGCTGATAGAACCAATCAGCTCACCATTATCGCTGAATTTGAATTTTACTCCGTCAATTGTTAGGATTCCAGTTGCCATTGCACCACTGCTCTGCAGATAATAGCTCTTATCTCCCATTTCCAACCAGCCTGTCTGCATCACTCCATCACTATTCATGTAATAACGTTCTCCACCAACTATCTGCCAGCCGGTTACCATTTTTCCAGAAGCATTTAAATAATACCAGCTATCACCGTCTTCAAACCAGCCTTTTTTCATTGCTCCTGTTGTCTTGTCCAGATAGTACCATTCTTCTTCTTCTTTTACCTTCTGCCATCCAGTCTGCATTTCTCCGGTTGAATTAAAATAATACCAAACATTATTAATCCCCACCCAGCCAATGCTAATTTGACCGGATGGTTTTACATAGTATTTCTTTCCATCCGCTTCCATCCATCCGGTCTGCATTGCTCCTGATGACGGATTTAAGTAATACCAGCTACCACCTACTTTAATCGGACCGGTCTGCATGATACCAGAAGTATTCATATAGTACCAGTAATTTCCGGATTTTACCCAGCCGGTCTGCATCACTCCCGAACTGTTTAAATAATAGTATTTTCCAGAAGTTTTAAGCCAGCCTTTTTTCATCATTCCGGTTTCTGTATCCATGTAATACCACTTATTAGAGACCTTTAACCATCCTCCATGAAACACATGTCCGTCGCTATACATATAATACCAATTTCCCTGATATTGCACCCAACCTGTTTTGCTTAACATGACTCCGGAATCCTGAAGAATATAGTTCTTTCCATATACTGTAATCATTCCGGTCTGCATTACACCATCGCTGTTTAAATAAAACCAATTGCTTCCAGATTTTATCCAGCCATTTTTTGCAAGTGCTTTTTGAGATGTTACATAATACCAGTTTGCACCATCTTTTACCCAGCCCACCTGTGTCCGCAGTTCACCATTGGAATTTATATAGTAAAGAGTTCCATTTAAATCTAAAATACGGCTTTTTGTATAAGGTTTACCCTCTTCGTCATAATAATATTCTTTCCCATTTTCTGTAACCCAGCCCGTCTTTTTTGGTCCGGCCAGTGTTGCCTGCTGCTCTCCTTGAATAGTATTTCCTGTCTCTTGTGATTCTCCTAATGCCTCTTCTTTAGAATTTTCATCAGAATTTTCATCAGAAGTTTCATCTTGATTCTTTTCATCCCGACTCACTTCTTCTTTCTGACTTACTTCTTCTTTTGATTCTGCATCTGAATCTGTAGTTTCTGTTTCAGTTTCAGCTCCCTCTGTTTCAGCTTCATTTTCAGCTTCGGATAAATCTTGGGATATCTTCGGTAAGGTTTCACTTGAATTCATTATTTCTTCTTGAACTTCCGCACTCTGTACTTCTCCTGAAAGTGTTTCACCTGCTATCTCTCCAGAAGCATAAACTGCCTGATTCATCAACAATGATGCACTCATAACAAATCCACACAACTTTGTAACCATTTTTCCTCTATTTTTCATAAATCAAAAACCTTTCTTCTTTTCAATTACATTCCGCTTGGACGTTTTAAATAATTCCACGGATTAACATAAGTTCCATTTACCTTCACCCCAAAATGTAAATGATATCCCGTCGCTGCTCCAGTCATTCCTACATAACCAATCACCTGTCCGGCTTTTACTGTACTTCCTTTTTTTACAACCGGACTTGCTATTAAATGCATATAAATTGTATGAATCCCATTTCCATGGTCTATTTCTGCGTAATTTCCCTCTCCATTAAATCCATAGCCAGAAGCAACCACCGTACCTGCTGCAACAGCTAAAACACGGGAATTTGCCGGTGCTGCCATATCTACTCCCTTGTGATTCGTAGAGCCGATTCCACCAGGGCTTTCCCGATATCCAAATTCACTTGATACATAAGTAATAGACGGACACGGAAACACCCAGGTATTTAACGTACTGTTTGAGTCACTCTTTTCACCGTTACTATTAATGTAATAACCATCTATTGTACAGTTGCTTGCCATACTACCATCCGGATAAAAATAATATTTCTTTTTATTAATCGTCTGCCAACCTGTTTTCATGACTCCATCACTGGATGTTCCAAGATAATACCATTTTCCAGATACTCTCTGCCAGCCACTCTTCATCGAGCCATCACCAGAACTTCCAAGGTAATACCATTTACCCCAGATTTTCTGCCAGCCAGTCTTCATTGCTCCGTCATCTGCACCACCAAAGAAGTACCATTTACCGTTAATCTGCTGCCAGTAAGTTTTCATGGAACCATCTTCAGCAGAGCCAAGATAATACCATTTACCGTAAACCTGCTGCCATCCTGTCTTCATTGCGCCATCTGATGCATTTCCGAGGAAATACCATTTGCCCCAGATTTTCTGCCAGTAAGTTCTCATGACACCATCGTTTCCAAAGAAATACCATTTACCGTTAATCTGCTGCCAGTAAGTCTTCATTGCTCCGTCGTTTTCCTCTCCGAAGTAATATTTCTTACCGTCGATTTCCTGCCATCCTGTTTTCTTTGTACCGTCTTCGCCATAATAGTATTTCTGACCATTGATTACCTGCCATCCTGTCTTGGACAGTAATGCCTCCATTGCTTTTTGCAGGTTTTCTTCTGCAGCTTCGATTTCTGCCTGTGTTGCATCGTCTAAATCAAGCACTGCTTTTGCTGCTTCTAATGCCTGTGCAAAATTATCCCAGGTAGATGCTACATAGTCGTCTTTGTTTAATTCTTCCGCTTTCTCTACTAATGCTTTGAGTTCTTCAACAGATGGTTTTTCTTCTCCACCATCTACTTTTTCAAGCTGTGTCATTGCACTTTCCAGTCCGCTTACTGCTTCGTCTACTTCTTCCTGTGTTGCAGTTTCATTTCCTGCTACGCTCTGTGCTTTTTCGAGTGCTTCTGCAAAAATTCTCCAGGTTTCCTCTGTGTAGTCTGCTCTTGTCAATGCTTCTGCTTTTTCAAGTGCAGATTCCAGTTTGCTCTTATCTGCCGGATTTTCCGGTTCGGTTGGTTTTGCAACCAGATTTACCATTGCCGCATTTAATAATGCAGTCTGGTTATCTACTTCTTCCTGTGCTGCATTTTCATCTGCATAAACTTCTTTTGCAGATTTTAATACACGTTCAAAGCTTTCAAAACTTTCTTCTGTGTAATCCTCTTTTACTTTTTTGTCTGCCTCTTCAATTGCTGCCTGTAATGCGCCTTTGTTTACTTCCTGTTTTTCAACAAGATTCTGCATTGCCTCTGCAAGTGCAGTTTTTACTGCATCGACTTCTGCCTGTGTTGCATTTTCATTTTCTGCTGCTTTTTCAGCTGTTTCTAATGCAGTTTTGAATGTTTCAAAGCTTTCTGTTGTATAGTCTGCTTCATTCTTTTCTTTTGCACGTTCGATTAATGCATTTAATTCTGTCTTGTCTGCTTTTTCTTTTAATGCTTCCATAGCAGTTTCAAGTGCAGCTACTGCCGCATCGACTTCTGCCTGCGTTGCATCTTCTTTTGCGTAAACTTCTTTTGCTGCATCAAATGCTTCTTTAAATGCGTTCCAGCTCTCTTCTGTATACGCACTTTCTTCTTTCTGTTCTGCAAGAACCAAAGCTGCGGATAATGCTTCTTTATTTACAGTCTCCGGTTCTTCTACAGCATAAACACCGTTTACTTTCCATTCGATGATACCGGTTCCTCTTGAAGCATCTTCTGTTGCGCCTTCACGAAGCTGTGGTGCTACAGTCAGGCGTACTGCTGTTGTTTTAAGCTTTCCAAGTGCAATGGTATTGTATTTATCTGCTGCACACTCTAAGTTCTGGGCATCTGCTACTTTTACCCAGTTACCATTTTCATCTAAATATTCTACGCTTGCGGACTGTGGCAGGAAGTTTCCACCGCCATCCTGGAAGTAATACACATCCATGCTTTCGATTTCAACTGCTTTTTCCCATGTATAGGAAACCCATCCATCTACAACACTTCCGTCTTCTGCATAGCGGTTATGCCAGTTATGCCATACACCATTTGAAGTATCTGCGGAATTTGCCGGTTCTTTTTCGTTATTTAAGCTTGCAAGACCGCCAAGATCATCAATTCTGCCGTCTAAACCGTCATAGTTGCAAAGTCCGTCTGTCTTTGCATCTGGTGCAAGATTTTTTACCTCTGTATCCGGTTTGGATAATTCAAGGTTTGCCATTGCTTCTTTCAGATTGGAAAGTGCTTCTTCAATCTGTTCTTTTGTTGCTATTTCTGATTCTGCTACTTCTTTTGCTGTATCTAACGCTGTCTTAAATGCGTTCCAGGACTCTTCTGTATAAACTTCCTGCTGTTTGGTTTCCGCTTCTTGAATCATTTCTGTTAAAGCAGTCTTGTCTGGAGTTTCTGTAACTTCTTCCAGATTGTTCTGTGCTTTAATCAGGGCTGAAAGTGCAGTTTCTGCTTCTTTCTTACTTGCCTGTGCATCAGCTTCAATTGCTTTTGCGTTTGCGAGTGCTTTTGTAAATGCAGTCCAGCTTTCTTCTGTATAAGAGCCTGCTTCTAATGTTTCAGCTTCTTTGATTGCCTCTGTCAGCTCGCTCTTATCAACAGGCGCTAACGTACCATATACTTTCCACTCTACAACGCCTACACCTGTATTATCTTCTGCCTGTTTATTTAAGGTGACACGAAGAGCAGTTGTTGTTACTTCATCAAATGTTGTTGCATTAAATTTGTCAATTTCTAAGCTGTAAGCACTTGCATTTGGAATTTCTTTCCAGCTTCCATCTGCATCCAGATATTCATATACATACGAAGTCGGAAGATTGATTCCACCGTTATCGGTTTCTGAACCATCATACCAGAAGTAAATATCACTGCCTTTTAAGGTTACTTCTGAACCCCAGGTATAAGTAAGAGTTTCGTATTTACTTGTGTTGCCCCATGTTCCGTATCTTGCGATTCCCGGATTATAAGATTTTTCCGGAATAAGACCATCGTTGATACCGGAAAGTTTCTCCCAGCCGGATACAAAGCTTGTAGAAGCAGTTGCGCTAAATGCAAGGTTTCCATCTTTTGCCGGAAGAGAAGCAATGACTCTTTCGAGTTTTGCTGCTGCTGCATCTACTTCATCCTGGGTTGCTTCTTTGTTGTCATAAACTGCCTGTGCTTCTGTAATTGCTGTGTTTAAAGTATCTGCTGCTCCCTCTTCAAATAAGGAAGTATCTACTGTTTTGGCTTTATCAATTGCTGCTTTTAATAATTGCTTATCTGCTGCCATTTCATTCGAATAGCCATAAACTTTCCATTCAATGACACCACAGCCCAATGTTTTTGGTTTCATCCACATACGGATTGCAGTTGTTGTAACCGGTGCAAATGTAGTCTTGTTGTACTGATTGAGTTTAACTCCAAAGCCTTCTCCATTTTCTACTTCTTTCCAGTTTCCGTCTGCATCCAGATACTGATAGCTTACGGATGCCGGTGCAAAATTTCCATCGGTAAAGTAGTAAGCATCTGTTCCTGTAATTGTTACTTCGTTATTCCATGTGTACTGAACCCATGCATCTCCTGACTGATTTCCTCCCTGCCAGTTATGCCATACTCCATGAGAAGTATCTCTTGAACTTGCCGGTTCATAACCATCATTTAATCCGGCTACGCCACCTAAATCCTGAGGTGTATTTACAATTGCAGTTGGTGTCGCAATCAAAGCAATGTTCTGCTCTTTTCCTTCTACTACCTGTACTTTGGTAGATACCGGATAATCAATTGCTTCTAATTTACCGTTTGCTTCAAATTCACCACGTTTTGTATATAAGGATTTTTCAATGTCATCCCATGTGATGGATTCATATTTGCATAAGCCGTTTGAGTATTCTACTTTTGCTGTCTTTGGCATATTTGGTGCAACTCCAACGGAGGTAATCACCGGTGAAATTACAACATTTTTAATTGTAGTTTCTGCTTCAGAACCATATTCTTTCTTTAATTCTTCTGCGCTTACCGCTTTAGAAAGCATCTTGAAGTTATCATAGGTTCCGTTTAACCACGGAGAACTTTCAGAACTTGCACGACCGATAAAGTTTTTCTGTGTTTTTCCAAGTTTATCAAAGGAAAATCCTGCATCTTTAATTTGGGCATACGCTTCTCCGTTGATATATAAAACTGCGATATTATCTTTTAAGGTTACTTCTACATTCTGCCAAGAACCAGAATTTAAAAGAACACCTGCTTTTGCAGTTTCTGATTCATTGGTTTCAAGATTGGTTACTGTCATAGACAGCTCGTTTGCACTTTCAAAAGATACCTGGAATACATTTCCATCCATATCGCCAAATTCAAACAGTCTTGTTCCATTTGTCTGCGTACCGTTTAATTTCACATCCATGGAAATGGTTGCTTCTTTTGTGTTCTTTGTCAAGTCACTGGAAAGTTTGACATAACCACCGATTTCTCCGTCCATGGAAATACCGTTTCCGCCATCTTTTCCTTCTGCAACTTCTACATTTCCTTTTTGCTGTGCATCAATACCGGAACCGCTGATATCTTTTACTTTCTTATTTGCAGTGTCCATATTGGCAGCTTCAAAGTCATAATGTGCCAGTATTTCCGGTAAGTCCGCTTCTCCTTCTACCGTAACTTTTACAGTATCGGATGCACTGTTACTCTTGCCTTTGGCTGTTAATTTTAAGGTGTATTCACCAGCTTTTGGAAAGCTTACTTTTGTGGAAGTTGCTTCTGTATTTGAAAAGTTTACTTCTGCTTCTTCCGGAGCTTCTTCTACACTCCATTTTACAGCCGGTTCTGTATGTAACCATGCATTGTCTCTTGCGCTTCCATGAAGCATCACTGTTTCATTTACAGCTGTTGTTACATCTTTTCCTGCATCAACTATAGGTGTTGTGTTTTCTAATAAATCTCCGGCTTTGATTTCTACTTTTGCGCTGTCTCCTGCCGGAAGAGGAAGAGCGACTGTTGTTGTACCTTCGCCTGCGATAAAGCTTCCTGCTACTTCTCCATTTACCAGTACCTGATAATTTCCTGCCGGAATACCTGTCAGGTCTAAGTTAGATTCATGTTCTACACCGGTCACATTTACAATGTTCATGGAAATTGTACTTCCATCTTTTGATACGGTTGCGCTGTCATACTGGTCACGATACAGTTCTAAAGAAATCTTATTATTAATCAGGTTTAATCTGTGGTAAACACCATCTAACGGAACAACACTGTAAGATACACCATTGTCAGTTACCTCACAGCCATATCCAAATAAACCGAATACCGGGTCAACTGCAACATCAGAGGAAGCGATACGAACTGCACCAAAAAGAGCAAGGTCTGCTTCACCAGACATCTGTCTCCAGCCATTATGAAGTTTTCCACCGCCGGTTCCAAGTGCAGTATCATTTCCCATTTCTGACTGATAAGTCCAGGAAACGGTTCCGATGTTTTCTGGGTCAGCATCAATCTGTCCGGAGTTAATTACGGTAAAGTTTGCAAGTTTTCCTGCATAGTTAATTCTCTGTGCTTCACCCATTTCGTCACTGCTTAAGCCATTGTTTTCAAAACGAAGCCAGTCATCCATACAATATCCTGCAAGAGAAGCAGTATACTGGAAGTTGAACCAGTTTTCACCACAGATTGTGGTTGGGTTTCCATAATGATACCAGATTGGCTGTACACCACGGCAGGCTCTTGTTTTTTCATTGACTTTTGACATAACGGAATCATTTCCAAACATTTTTGCCAGAGTGTAGATTGCTTCTTCACTGGTATTGTCATAAGGATATTCTGAGATATATGGATATGGGTCATTTGCAAAATTCTGGAATTTTTTCTCCATGATACTTGTTAAATTTTCCGCTTCTTCTTCATATCCACGTTCCTGTAAAGCTTCAATGATATCCGGTGTAGTGGATTCTCCCATCAGACCAGTTGCCCAGTTATAACCAACAGTTCCTTCATTGTATAACGCATCCATAATGTTATAACAACGAAGCAGATAAGTATCTGCATCTTCGATATAATCAATTAAATCCGGATACTGTTTGGCAATTTTATACATAGCAAAGTAGGTATTGTAGATATGCGGATATGCAAATCCACGGTAAGTCGGAGTACTGTTCGGCTCTTCCATTAAGAAGTCGTGAATCAGATAATCTTCCTGATGTTCTCCCATCAAATTCTGCCAGATTGCTACATTTAAGTATTCATCTAATGCCTGTACCTGCTCTTTTACCGGATTGTATGAGTTCATTTCTGCAAGATATTCGCCATGAACATATCCCCAGTCATCACCCCAGCCCCAGTAACCATTAAAAGAGCCTCGTTTGGACTTGGTATCCATCATCCAGTCATCAAATACTTTATCCTGAATTTCACCTGCTGCATCCCACTGTGTCTTCAATAAAAAATCAGAGTGCGTGGACAATGCTGATTTCAAATCATCCATCATATAGAACTGCAGCATGGTTGTTTTTTCTTCGCCATCCTGTTTGTAGTTTACAATGATGTCATTTTGTCCTAAATCTCCAAAAGCAATTTCATAAATATGATACTGCTCTCCATTGATTTCTTTTGTTTCCAGATATTTTGCATAAGTGTTTTCGTCTGTGCGTTCACACGCAAGATTATTGGAAACGGTATTTGTACCTTGATGAAGATTATTGGTATGCGGACAGCGATATTCAAAAGAAATATCCTTTGCATCTACCTTTGTATGAAGATACATTTTTGCCGGCATATCTTTTGCAAATGTCATGCCCGGAACTGCAACTGCATCAATGATTCCCTCATCATAAAGTTCGGTTTTCATCTCAGATTCATCTGCTACTCCTGTAAAATTAAAGGAATAGGTTTTGCTTTCTCCGGCTTTTAAAGTCATGCTGGAACTTTCCATGTAACCTTTATTTCCGGATTTTGCATCTTTACTGATTGCATCAGAATGAATATAGAATACATTCAGACCGTTTGCCCAGTCTGCCTGATCCATACACCATTCTTTTTCTTCTGCACGTCTCTGTCCCACCTGCCAGTGGTCCTGATATTCAAATCCGGCACCTGTTTCTGTTTCCGGTGTCATTAGCAGGAAATGACCCTGACCACTCGGTCTTGTTGCATATACATAAGAGGAGTCTTTTCCAACAAAGCTATGGTCGACTGTGCAGGCTTCATAAGCTTCTCCCTGATTCACCCAGATTTCATGAAATGCAAGCGGAACTCCGAAATCTCCAAATACCAAATCAGAATCATTGGTATTTTCTACAGTGATATCCCATTTTAACTGGTCATCCACTAAAGAATAGGTTTCTACCAGTTTAAAATCTTTAATGGCACGAGTGCCTTCTGCTTTTGAATTATCATAAGTCACAATAATTTTGTTATCTTTTAATTCAACCGTTCTTCCTGCATCAGAAGAATTGGTAAGAGATTCACTCCAGGAATCTTCACCATCCTTTTTGGTCTTGAACATCAAATCTCCAAGCCATTCATGTGCACCGGTGTCCTGTTTTGGATTATCCTTCACATTCATGACATAGTTTGTGTCAAATTCGTCCCCCACAATTTTCAATGACGTGATTTCTCCATATTTACCGGTCTCTACGTCAAAGTAATCATTTTTTAAATGATATCCATTTTCTGTCTTCTCCGCAATCATTCCATCTGTTGCTGCAAGTACATCAATACTGCCCAGATATGGAAGATAATTTCCAAGCACCATAATCGTGGAAATTGCGATTGAAAGAATCGAGCGCGGTACTTGTTTCTTATCCATAATAATTCCTCCTTCTTTTTTCACTGCCTCTTTCAGATACGCACAGTCTTTTTTTGTATCTTTTTTTTGCAGTTTTGTAAAACGTTTTACTTTTTTCTTTCTCAGTATACTCTTATCGAGTAACTTGTTCAATGTTTTTGTGATTATATTTTACATTTTAGTTGTTATTTCTAATTTTCAATCTTATTTTTTATAAAATTTTACCATAAAATAACGTTTTACTTATTTTTCTTTTCAATTCATTGACTTAATCGAAACTTCTCCCTATAATAAAAGAAAAATACAAAAAAACTACACTTTACTTTAGGAGGTGATTTTTATTGCAACAATAAAAGAAATTGCCAAGACCTGTAATGTTTCAATTTCTACCGTATCAAACATTTTAAATGGAAAAAACAAAGCCAGCGACGAAGTGAAAAAACTGGTCTTGGAAACTGCAAAAGAAATGAACTATGTGCCAAACTATATGGCAAAAAATTTAAAGCAAAAAAATACAAGAACCATTGGAATTATTGCCGAGGATCTTACCATCTTCCATACTCCATCGATTATTGACGGAATCAGTGAATTTATGGAAGAAAGAGGGTACACACTCTTAATGGGAAATATGCGGCTTTATCAGAAATATGGTAATCTTTTTTATAAAGAAGAAAACTATGACTCGCTTGTCGAAGATGAAGTACAGCAGATGCTTGCCAAACGGGTGGAAGGAATTATTTACATTGAAGGACACTACCATGTCATGGATAATATTTCCGAACTCTTCTCCGTTCCGCTTGTTGCAGTTTATGGTCGGGTAAAAAATCCTGAGATTACTTCGATTATTTACGATGATGAGCAAGGCGGTTATGAAGCAACAAAAGAACTGCTTGCAAATGGACATAGAAAACTTGGGCTTATCAAAGGAACAGAAGCAAGCTATCATACCCTTGAAAGAAGGAAAGGATTTTTAAGAGCACTTTATGAATATCAGATTCCGTTTAATCCATCGTGGGAAATCTGTGGAGACTGGAATAGGACAGACGGCTATGAAGGTGCAAAACGTCTGGTCAAAGAAGGCGTGACCGGAATCTTTGCCATGAATGACTTAATGGCAGCAGGCGTTTATGATTATGCGGTCAAGCATAATCTGACGATCGGAAAAGACCTTTCCGTCATCGGATTCGATAATCGGGAAATCTGTGCCGCATTTACCCCTTCCTTATCTACCATGGCACTTCCTTTAAGAAAAATGGGAACCATTGCGGCAGATTATTTAATTCAAAAAATCGAACATCCCGAACCATCTCATCAGGATGAATATAAAATACCATGTGAAATCTTAAAAAGAAAATCGGTATGCAGACTTTAGTGCTCTGCATACCGATTTTTCTTTTTTTACCAATACGAATTCTTATTTCCACACCGTATCTTTAATTCCAATATCGGATTCTTTAAACACCGGATTCTTTCCAGCTTTTTTCTGTTCTTCATAACTTTTCAGTGCTTTAATTGCTGTCTTTCTAAGCAGCATAATCGCAATAATATTAATGATTGCCATAACTCCCATTGTGATATCGGCAATATTCCAAACTACAGAAAAATCTGCCTGTGCCCCAAGGAAAATTGCTGCAACACAGGTAATGCGGAAAATATTTAATAAAACTTTACTGTTTTTAATAAATAAAATATTGGATTCCGCATAATAATAATTTCCAACCAGACTGCTAAACGCAAAGGCAAAGATGGAGACAGTAATAAAATGGATTCCCCACTGTCCGATGTTGGTACGGATTGCTTCCTGTACAAATGGGATTCCATCTAATACTCCGCTTTCTCCCTGCACTCCTGAAATCAGAAGCATCATGGCTGTGGTACTGCAGATTAAAAGTGTATCAATGAAAACAGAAATCACCTGCACCAGCCCCTGTTTAACCGGATGGTCAACATCTGCAGATGCCGCTGCATTTGGCGCACTACCCATACCGGCTTCATTTGAAAACAGCCCTCTCTTGATTCCAATCATCACCGCACTTCCGGCAAACCCTCCGGCAAAAGAACGGGCACTAAATGCATTTTCAAAAATCATACCAAATACATTCGGAATACTGCTTAAATTTGTCAGCATGGTATAAATTCCAATTAAGATGTAAACAACTGCCATAACCGGAACAATAAAAGAAGTAATCACTCCGATTCTATGTGCACCGCCCCAGATAACTGCAGCAAATGCAACAGCCAGTACAATACCAACCACCATCGGTACATGAGTCTGCGAATAATTTGGAATATAATATTCTAATGCGGAAGACATATTAAAGGACTGAAGTCCGTTAAATCCATAGGCAAAGCAGATAATCAATGCAATGGAAAACAGGATTCCAAGCCAGCGTTTTTTTAATGCTTTTTCCATGTAGTAAGATGGTCCACCTCGAAACTGTCCATTTTCTTCTACCTTATAAATCTGAGCCAGCGTACTCTCAATAAAAGCAGATGCACTGCCAATCACTGCCATAACCCACATCCAGAAAACCGCTCCCGGTCCTCCTGCTGCGATTGCAGTTGCAATTCCGGCAATGTTTCCGGTTCCTACTCTTGAAGCAGTAGAAATCATCAATGCCTGAAAAGAAGAAACTGATTTTTCTCCCTCATTTCCGGTTTTCTTTTCCATAATGGATTTTAATCCATCTTTCAATAAACGAACCTGAACTCCCTTTGTAAATACGGTAAAAAATACACCAGCACCCACAAGCAGAATCAGCAGAATATACGTGTACATGAAATCGTTTATTCCTGTCAAAATCTGATTCATACCTCTCTCCTTTCAAAATGCGTATATTCTGCCATTATACCGTATTTTAAGTTTGTGTCAAGTCAGTACTGTAAAGTGAAAATACATTCCTGCAAAGTCTCTAACTTCTTCTAATAATTACATATTATTACTTCTTCTCCCACTCTGTTAGATGCATCAGAATTAATCATACGCCTGACACTTACAACATCTATTTTATAACCTTTATTTCCATACAACTCGTTTATCAAATCTGTATTATGATTTGTAAGCATACAATAACATCCTCTCATTGTTAATTCATCATAAAGTTTTGCCAGTCTCTTATGACTTTCTATATCAAATCCCTCTTTTGTATAGGATTCAAACGAAGTAGGATTCAATGGCGCATAAGGACTGTCCAAAAATACAAAATCTCCCTTTTTCGCTTCTTTACAAGCATCCTCAAAATCTCCCTGCAAAATCGTAATATTCTGAAGATATTCTGAAACAGCCCAAATTATATTTTCTTCTACAGATGCTCTGCGACTGTTATTATATGGCACATTAAAAAGACCTTTTCCATTTACCCGATACAAACCATTAAAACAATGTTTATTTAGAAAAACAAATAATGCTGCCAATTCTACATCATATTCTGATTTCATTAACTTATCATTATAATGTTCCCTAATGCTATAATAATACTGTTTTCCATCTTCCCACATCTCAGAATCTATTTTATTTACTTCACTTAAAAACTCTTTGGGACTGTCGCAGATTCTTTGATAAGTATTAATCAACGCTTTATTAATATCATTAATTAATGCTTTTGAAGGCTGTGTCAAAAAAAACACAGCACCGCCTCCCACAAACGGTTCAAAATAATGATTATAATTTTCAGGCATTCTCTCCTGAATCTGGCTTAATAACTGACGTTTTCCACCTGCCCATTTCACAAAAGGTACAATCTCTGTTTTTCTCATTCCACTTCCTCTTCTCTATGTTTATATTTCTTTTCAATTATACTTGCAAATAGCCAAAAGAACAACCATAGTCTTTACTCCTTACTTTTGGAATACAAAAATATATTCATGGTTAATGCCCAAAAACAGATTGCTATCTATACAAAAAAATGATAGATTAATTATTAAGAATAATCTATTTTTCAAAAAATAAATACCAGGAGGTTTTACACTATGGCTACTTGTAACAAACAACATCGTTATTTAGAAGGATTTAATGAACTTCCAGAAGCTCAGGATAACAGAAATGGAGGACGACATATCTGTGCAGCTTGTGCTTATGAAGAAGGCTTAAAAGATGCTTTAAATGGTAATCTTCCTCAATCTGACCTTTCCCATCTGCCTGATAGTCAGGCTGGCACTGTACGCCATAAAAGTGCAATTGCCGCCTATAACCTTGGATATCAATATGGTAAAAAAATCAGTGGTTAAATAATAATATTGTTAAATTTTTAAACTTCTTTTTTAAAAAACAAAAACCCCCGAAAGCATAGCTTTCGAGGGTTGATATTTTCTCTGATAATAAAAATTATCTCTTGCTGAACTGAAATTAACGTTTAGATAACTGGGAACGCTTGATTTTACTGGATTCTTGGAATATGGTGTTGCAAACACGTTACAAACGCAGGACTTCTCATTACGCCTCACCACACCTCTAAATTATCAAAGAGGGAGATGACTCAAAGTAACAAATGTGCATCTTCCTCTTTTTTTCTCGCAATATCATTCAACTTCGACAATTTCTAATCAATTTTGTTTAGATATTATTCGTTGCTTTGTTATCATTGTTGTATTCGAAAATATATATGTACTCTTCTGATATATTTACTTCTTTCTAAAAATAATTTGCAAATGTGACTTCAAAATTTTTATCTAAAAATTTCTATAATTGCATGTTCAACTTGATGTTCTTTTATTTTGTCAATGATTA
>OGKX01000660.1_pt1 | contig 18097 bp, 17 predicted proteins | sample 1572541 | NCBI WGS metagenome assembly OGKX01 (sample SAMEA2581982, study PRJEB24529) | metagenome | biome: Human gut stool | place: China | collected 2011
GGATTGATTGCAACTCCCTTCGCATCCGGGATCAGTATCTCCGGAATCTTATCTGCCGGAATTGCTGCTGTCTTCATCTTCTTGCCCTGTGCAAATCTGGTAAATTCTATCATATCTGTAAAGATCGGCTGATACAGACTTCCGTCCGGCTGTCTCAGAAGTGGAACCTGATTATCTTCCTGAACTCCTACGATAAAGGTTCCTTTCTTATAATGCGCCATCATCTCTTCCTGAAGTTCCTTCACATTCTCCGGCATCTCCGGTCCGATATTGCGGTGCATCTCCTGCATCAGGTACATCGCTGTCAGATGAAGCTCCGGATTCTCGATCAGTTTCTTTCCATCAGGAAGTTCTTCCTTATTCTTACGAACTACAAGCTGTTCCAGCTGAACCCTGATTTCCTCCTCTGTACCAACATTCACTGCCAGTGCATTTACGCCCATTGTATACAGGTTTGTAAAAAATCCAAGTCTGGCATTCTTTTCAATCTTGGCAATTCCTACATGATAACGATCTTCTGCAAGCGTCTTTGCCTTTTCCTTTGCAGACTCTTCCTGATAATAAACCAGAACCTCATCATCAAATGTCTCTTCATCACAGAGGACAAACGGCATCTTCGTCACACCTGACATGATCACATAAATCTCTTCGAGATTTCGCAGATTCACCAATGCCTGCTTCATCTCTGTACTGACAATTACTTTATTCTCATCCATCTCTTTGTTTTCCTTTCTGGTTGCTTTTCTTTATATTACAGTAGCGTAATGAAATGAGGTATAAATATAATACACCCTATGATCACAGCCATGATTGCTGTAAAAAGCACTGCACCTGCTGCTGTATCCTTCGCGATCTTAGCAAGTGGCTTTCTCTCTTCTGTCACAAGATCGACAACAGCTTCCACTGCCGTATTCACAAGTTCCAGTGAGATCACCATTCCAAAAAGGAGAAGACAGATACACCATTCCATCGGTGTTAATCCTACAAAGGTTCCAACTGCTGTTACAAGAATCACTGCAAGGCAATGAATCTTCATATTCCTCTCTTTTGAAATCCCTGTCCAGATTCCTTCAAAGGCATAGCCAAAGCTTTTGAATAAAGGCTGTTTTCGATTCTTCATTCGTAGTCTCCTTTCGGATTCGTATCATAAATCAAGCAACAAATCTAATATCTATGATACCACATCTGGCTCCTTATCAAAAGAGGAATTTTCCTATTATTATCAAAAGAAGACTCGGATTTCGAATCCCAGATCCTTTTCACTTATTTACAAGCTTCAACCATACTCTTTACATATTCTGCAACATACGGCACACAGTCTTTTCCGTATTTCTCACACAACTTAACGATTGCACTTCCAACGATCGCACCGTCTGCGCTCTGACACATCTTCGCTGCCTGCTCCGGAGTGGAGATTCCGAATCCGACCGCACATGGAATATCATTTTCCGCTTTTTTCTTCGCCTTGATTTTGTCCTCATACCGTCGTGATCGCGGATCTTGTTCCTGTTACACCAAGTGAGGAAACACAATATACGAATCCCGATGCTTCTTTTGCAATCATCCGGATTCGGTCATGAGAAGTCGGTGCAATCAGCGGAATAATGTCCACTCCGTATTTTTCACATGCCGGTGCAAGTTCTTCCCTTTCTTCATAAGGCATATCCGGCACAATCAGACCATCAATTCCACTTTCCACGCATTGTTTCATAAAACGTTCTTTTCCATAAGTGAAAATCGGATTAACATAAGTTAAAAATACCATTGGAACCGTAATTTTTTCTTTTGCACGTTTCAACATATCAAAAATTTTATCCGTTGTGCATCCTTCAGCAAGCGCTCTTTCATTTGCCTCCTGAATGACTGGTCCTTCTGCTGTCGGGTCTGAAAACGGAATTCCGATTTCAATTAAGTCTGCTCCTGCTTTCTGCATTTCATATAATAACTGTTCTGTCACATCAAGTGTCGGGTCTCCCGCCGTTACAAACGGAATAAATGCTTTTTTGTTCTCAAATGCTTTTGCTATTTTACTCATAGATTTCCACTCCTCTATATCTTGCAATTGCTGCAACGTCTTTATCTCCACGACCGGATACGGTCACTACAATAATCTGGTCTTTTCCCATCGTCGGTGCCAGTTTTCTTGCATAAGCAACAGCATGAGCACTTTCGATTGCCGGAATGATCCCCTCTGTTTTTGAAAGATATTCAAAAGCATCTACTGCCTCATCATCTGTAATCGGAACATACTGAGCTCGTCCGGTTGCATTTAAATTTGCATGCTCCGGTCCGATTCCCGGATAATCCAGTCCTGCTGAAATCGAATATACCGGTGCAATTTGTCCATATTTATCCTGACAAAACAAGGATTTCATTCCATGAAATACTCCTTCGCTTCCTTTTGCAATAGTCGCTGCATGTTTATCGGTATTGATTCCATGTCCTGCTGCCTCACATCCGATTAATTTTACCCCTTTATCCGGAATAAATTCATAGAATGTTCCCATTGCATTGCTTCCGCCACCGACACAGGCAATCACTGCATCCGGAAGTCTGCCTTCTTTTTCTCTTAACTGTTCTTTAATTTCTTTTCCGATAATTTTCTGGAAATCACGCACAATCATTGGAAATGGATGTGGTCCCATAACCGAACCAAGCACATAAAGAGTATCATCCATTCTCTTTGTCCATTCACGCATAGTTTCATTTACTGCATCCTTAAGAGTTGCTGTTCCGCTTGTCACCGCATGTACTTTTGCACCTAACAGTTCCATACGAAATACGTTTAATGCCTGTCTGTCCGTGTCTTCTTTTCCCATGAAGATTTCACATTCCATTCCCATAAGTGCTGCTGCGGTTGCAGTTGCCACCCCATGCTGTCCTGCTCCGGTTTCTGCAATAACACGAGTTTTTCCCATTTTTTTTGCAAGCAGTACCTGTCCAAGTACATTGTTGATTTTATGAGAACCGGTATGATTTAAATCTTCTCGTTTTAGATAAATCTTTGCACCGCCTAAATCTTTTGTCATTTTTTCTGCATAATATAATAAAGATGGGCGACCTGCATAATTTTTTAATAAATCATCTAATTCTTTATTAAATTCAAGGTCTTTACTATATTTTTCATATGCTTCCTCTAATTCTAAAACTGCATTCATCAATGTTTCCGGAATATATTGTCCTCCGTAATTTCCATATCTTCCTTTACTCATTTTTTTATCCTTTCCGTACTGCTTCTATAAACTGCTGTACCTTTTTTTCGTCTTTATACCCATCTATCTCCACTGCACTGCTGACATCTGCTGCAAATGCATCACAGTTTTTCAATTTTTCTGCCACATTGCTTTCACTTAAACCGCCGGCGATAAAATATGGCTTTGAAACCTCTCCTATGAGTGAGACATCAAAGGGTTTTCCACTTCCCCCATACTGTCCTTTGATATAAGTATCAAACAGAAGATAATCACAGGAAAGAGCTTCTGCTTTTTGAATCTGTTCTCTGCTTCTCACCCGCACAGCTTTTATTATTGGTTTATTGGTAAATGCTTTTAATTTTTGTATGTATGCCTCGTCTTCCTCTCCGTGAAGCTGAATCAAGTCAATGATTCCGGCATTCGCAATTTGGGCGACTATCTCCGGTTCTTCATTTACAAAAACTCCCACCGGACAAATTTCTTTTTCTAACTGCTTTGAAAGTGCTTTTGCCTCTTCTTTTGTCACTTTTCTGGAGCTGTCTGCAAATACAAATCCAACATAGTCTGGTTTCAAACGATTTACTATTAAGATATCTTCTTTTCTTCTTAAACCACAAATCTTAACTTTCTTCATGGTGTTCTTCCCCTTTTAAGAAACGAAGCATTTTTGCTTTATCCGGACTGCGCATCATGGTTTCACCAATCAAAACCGCATCAACTTTATTTTCTCTTAAAGCTTTAATCTCTTCTGGTCCTTTGATTCCGCTTTCTGCCACAAATAAAATTTCCGGTGGTACAAAATTTCTTAAGTTTGTGCTGTTTCCTACATTCACAGAAAAATCCTTTAAATTTCGGTTATTCACTCCGATAATTTTCGCGCCTGCACGAACTGCCTGCTTGATTTCCTTTTCATCATGTGCCTCTACAAGCGCAGATAAACCAAGCTCTTTTGCAATTTGAAGATAAACTTTTAACTGTTCTTCTTCTAAAATCGCACAAATCAAAAGTACAGCACTTGCACCTAATATTTTCGCTTCATAAATTTGATATTCATCCACTACAAAGTCCTGCTTCATTATACTCTTTTGCGATCTGAAGATAAGGAAATTCTTCGGCAATGATTCCCTTCGACGGAGACGCTTTTTTTACTTCACAGATAAAACTCAGGTCCGGTTTTCTCAACGCTGTCTCAAACGGAAATCCTGTATTTTTTTCCATGCTCTGTGCGTCTCTTTTTACTTCTTCTAAAGAAATCTCTTTCTTCTTTGCCTCCACACGAAGCCTGGTATCTGCCGCTATTTGGTCTAAAATCATATCGGCGCTCCTCCTTATACTTCCTTTGTCACTTTCACAAACTCTTCTAATTTCGCAAGTGCTTTCTTACTGTCAATTAAATCGGCTGCCATCTTGACACCTTCTTCAAGCGTAATTCCATCAATTCCGAGATAAAGGCTCATTCCGGCATTTAACAACACTGCATTTCTTTTTGCTCCTCTTTCTTTTCCGGTTAAGATTTCTCTTGTAATCTGTGCATTTTCAACCGGTGTTCCACCTATCAGCTCTGATAATTCACAACGCTTTATTCCAAACTGTTCCGGTGAGATCGTATAGGTTTTTGTTTCTCCAAAACGAATTTCACAAACAGTAGTTTCTCCAGTTACGGTAATTTCATCAAGTCCATCTGAACCGCAAACTGCAACACCTCTTGTAACTCCAAGATTTCCAAGCACTTTTGCAAGTGGTTCTACCAGCTTTTTATCATAAACCCCAAGCAACTGCATGGTTGCCGCTGCCGGATTGGAAAGTGGGCCTAAAATATTAAATACTGTTCTTTCTCCCATCTCTTTTCGTACCGGTGCGGCATATTTCATAGAAGAATGATAAACCGGTGCAAACATAAAGCACATTCCTGTCTGATTTAAGATAGTTTCATTTTGTTTTGCATCTAATGCCACATTTGCACCCAGATTTTCCAATACATCAGCTGCACCACTTTTGCTTGAAACACTCCGGTTTCCATGTTTTGCTACCGGAACACCACCAGCTGCTACCACAAAAGCAGAAGTAGTCGAGATGTTAAATGTTCCAACTTCATCTCCGCCGGTTCCTACAATATCAATGACTTCTCTTTCCGGCTTGATTTTTACACCTTTTTCTCTCATCACCTGCGCAAATGCCGTAATTTCATCAATTGTCTCACCACGCATGCGAAGTGCAGTTAAGAAAGACCCCATCTGAGCCTGTGTTGCGGTTCCATCCATCATCTCTTCCATAACTTCTCTTGCCATATCATAAGACAAATCTTGTCCATTCATCAAAGTATGAATTGCTTCTTTAATCATAAGTCTGTCTCCTTTACCTGCCTTTATATTCAAAAAATTTTCCAGTATCGTTTTTCCCTTCGGGGTTAAAATAGATTCCGGATGGAATTGTAATCCATAAACCGGATATTCTTTATGTCCTACTGCCATAATTTCACCGTTTTCATCTGTTGAAAGCACCTGCAGACAGCCTGGAATCGTATCTTCATTTGCAATCAGAGAATGATATCTGGCTGCATCAATCTCTTCTTCCATTCCTGCAAAAATCGGACTTTCGGTTTCGATTTTTACACGACTCTTCTTTCCATGCATCAACTTTCTTGCATGAGTAATCTTTGCACCATATACTTCACAGATTGCCTGATGTCCCAGGCAGACCCCTAAAATCGGGATTTTTCCCTGTAATTTTCTTACCACTTCTTCACATACACCGGCATCTTTTGGATATCCCGGTCCTGGAGATAAAATAATATGAGAAGGTTTTAATTTTTCAATCTCTTCTACACTCATTGCATCATTTCGGATGACTTTGATATCCGGATTAATTGTTCCGATTACCTGAACCAGGTTATAAGTAAAACTGTCATAGTTGTCGATTAAAAGAATCATACTTTGTCTACCTCCTCTGCATTTTGAATTGCCTGCATCACGGCTGCTGCCTTATTTGCAGATTCTTCATATTCTTTTTCCGGAACGCTGTCTGCTACAATACCGCCTCCGGCCTGCACATATACTTTATCGTCTTTCTTTACTGCCATTCGAATTGCAATGCAGGTATCCAGATTTCCTGCAAAATCGAGATATCCAAGTGCCCCACCGTAAATTCCTCTTTCTTCGCTTTCTAACTCTTCAATAATTTCACAGGCACGAATCTTCGGGGCACCGGAAAGTGTTCCTGCCGGAAGTACTGCTTCAATTGCATCTAATCCGTCTTTCAATGATTCAATCTCACTTTCCACTTGTGAACAGATATGCATAATCTTGGAATATCTGTGAATCATCATGTATTTTGTCACGTCAACTGAACCGAATTTACTGATTCTTCCAAGGTCATTTCTTCCTAAGTCGACTAACATATTGTGTTCCGATAACTCTTTTTCATCGGATAATAAATCTCTTTCAAGTTCTTCATCTTCTTCTCGGTTCTTTCCTCTTGGTCTTGAACCGGCTACAGGAAACGTTGTCAATCTTCCATTTTGCAGACGAACCAGAGTTTCCGGAGAACTACTCATCAATTCTTCCTCATCAAAGTGCAGATATACCATATAAGGAGATGGATTGGTTGTTCTTAATACACGGTAAGCATTTAACAGGCTTCCTTTCATTGGACTTGTAAACTGTCTGGAAATAACTGCCTGGAAAATATCGCCGTCTTTAATGTACTCTTTTGTTTTTTCTACAACACTGCAATATTCCTCTTTGCTGACGTTACAGGTAAAATTAATATTTTCTATCTCCTTTGGAAATTCCGGAATCGATGCATTTTTAATCATAGCTGCAATTTTCGCAATTTCAGCAGTTGCCTCTCCATAATTTTCCATTACCCGATCTGTTTTCATATTTACGATAATACAGATTTTCTGTTTTAAATGGTCATAAGCAATGACTTTATCAAACAGCATTACATCATAATCCGGAAAGGTTCCTTTTTTAATTTTTAAAACCGGCTCTGCATATCCAATCATCGAATAAGCAAAATAACCTACAAACCCTCCTGTAAATGGCGGCATTCCCTCTAATTTCGGTGAACGGTAATCTTTCATAATCTCACGAATGATTTCCAGAGGTTTTTCGGTTTGATAAGTTTCCTGTTTTCCTTTTTTCTCAACTACCACTTCATTTGACCGGCAGGTCACACGCATAATCGGGTCATATCCGAGAAAGGAATATCTTCCCCAGGTTTCGCCACCTTCAATACTTTCTAACAAATAATATCTTTTTGAAATTGCAGAGATTTTTCTAAGTAAAGTAATCGGTGTTGTGATATCTGCATAAATTTCTTTGCAGACCGGAACAACCGAATATTCTTCTGCTAATTTTAATATTGTGTTGCAATCTGGTGTTATTTTCATATCTGCCATCCTTTCTGAATATGTTTTCTATCCAAGAACAAAGAATGTACCAAGGCACATTCTTGCGGAGCGTTTTTTTAATTCATAAGACGAAATTTCTTATGAATTAAAAAAGGCTCTTGTCCCATTAGATTTTCTCTAATGGGACAAGAGCCTTTTTATTTCTCGCTCCTGCGGTACCACCCAAATTATCCAGGTTTTCCTGAACCACTCTTTCCATGTACTATCATACACGCCCCATTGATAACGGTTGGGATTTCCCGTCAGCGTCTACTTTTTTTCAAATTTCAAGCTGCCCTCACAAGTCCATTCAATAAAAATTCACATTGCTGTAATTCCACCATCTACAACTCTCTGTAACAGATTTCTCTGCTTTAACGGATTTCTTTATTTACTCCTCTTGTTCAACGGTTTAAAGTGCTATTTACTTAAATTTGTTATAAGTATAGTCCTCATTTTTTCATTTGTCAACTTCTTTTTTCCAGCTCCGCTATCTTTTTTAGTAAAATTTCCTCCCTGTCCTGCATTTCCATTCGTTTTGTTTCCCATACTGCCGGATTCTGAACTTTTAGATAATTCAGACATTTTGACACATATTGACTTAACAACACAATATAAAGAGAATAGACATATTCTTTTAAACTCTGCTCATTTTCAAATCCTCCAAGTTCCGTTAAAATCTCAAATGTCTGTTTATCAATTTTCTCTCCACAAATCACATTCCGGTCAATTCCTCCTAAATGGAACAAATTCTGCAGGTAATAATCAAACTCTTCTTCTTTTTTGTTTAAAAATCCGGTAATTGCCCGATATGGATACTTCATCTGTTTTCTTAAAATTCGTGAAAATTCCATACTTTTTTGTTCTGCTTTGGCATTTTGAAATGGATATTCCATAACCTCTGCTTTTGGACTGTTCCAAATAGTATTTCTATCTAACATACATTGAAACAACAGGGCAGAATTTGTGTCAGGAAGAATCTTCACCTGAAAGACTTCCGCCAACAGATATACAATACAAAGCTGACTTAAGCCCATTGCCGGCTGTTCCGTATACAGACCTGCCCATTCTTGAATCTTATGAAATTTTACACTTGGTCTTTCAAACAGTTCCTCTCTGACCTCACACCAGCCTGCCGTTATCATCTCAATCAAAGTCTCATAACTCTTTTTTGCCTCTTTTTTCTCGCCCTCTCGAATTTCAAACAACATTCCAAGCACGACCTGGGCATAATAATATTCTTCATATCCAAGACAGGATAAAAAATACTCTCCATGATATTTGGATGCTTCGAATAACTTTTGATAATGTAAAATCTGAAGAACTGAAAATTGTTTCATCTTACCTTTGCATACCGGATTATGTACCACTGCAAACGTAAGAAAATAAGTCACATCAAGACAGACTTCTTTTTCTTTGACTTCATAAGCATTTTCTTCACGGATGGCATTTTCTTCTGGCTCTTCACATATTTGTCTTTGTTTTTGACGTACTTTAAGTCCATTAAAAATAATTCCTGTTTTTTTCATAGATGACCTCCTGTTTCAGGCGGATAGAAGCAGTATCTTTTTTTTGATAAAATTTCTATATTGTGGATAATCGATGAGATTTCATCTTTGATTTTGTAACTGAATAAAATGAATAGATTTCTGTTGATTTGCTGCGAATGTTTTTTGTTCAATCCGCCTTTTACTTTGTGATATCAGACTATCACACCATACAGTAAAAAGCAACCATTTTTGCCTTTCTTCTTTCTGAAAAAAAGACAAATATAGTTGCTTTTGTATCTTACTTTTATCTTACTTTAAAATTACTTTTGCAAATTTCTTCTTACCTCTTTTGATAACAATACCGTCGCCTTCCAGGTTTTCCTTTACAACCATAAATTTGATGTCCGTTACTTTTTCACCATCAATGGAAACCCCACCCTGTTCGATGGCACGTCTGCCGTCAGAACGGGTAGACGCAAGATTACTCTTCTGAAGCAGCGTAATTAAGTCCACTTCTCCTTCTGTCAAATCTGCCTCTTCGATTTCTGTTGTCGGCATATCTGCTGCATTTCCTTTAGAGAATAATGCCCTTGCACCTTCCTGCGCTTTCTTTGCCTCTTCTTCTCCATGTACAAGTCCGGTCAGTTCATAAGCTAAAATTTCTTTTGCCTGATTTAACTGGCTTCCTTCCCATTTATCCATCTCGTCAATCTGTTCTAACGGCAGGAATGTAAGCATACGCAGACATTTTAATACATCAGCATCACTTACATTTCTCCAGTACTGATAGAAGTCAAATGGAGAAGTCTTATTCGGATCAAGCCATACAGCTCCGGACTGCGTTTTTCCCATTTTCTTTCCTTCGGAGTTCAAGAGCAGATTAATGGTCATTGCATAGGCATTTTTATTTAATTTACGACGAATCAATTCCGTACCGCCAAGCATATTGCTCCACTGGTCATTTCCGCCAAACTGCATGTTACATCCGTATTTCTGGTATAACATGTAGAAATCGTAACTCTGCATAATCATGTAGTTAAATTCCAGAAAGCTTAATCCTTTCTCCATACGCTGTTTGTAGCATTCTGCACGCAGCATATTATTGACAGAAAAACAAGAACCAACTTCTCGTAATACTTCAACATAATTCAATTTCATCAGCCAATCTGCATTATTTACCATCATTGCTTTGTCATCTGAGAAGTCAATAAAACGACTCATCTGTTTCTTAAAACAATCACAGTTATGCTGAATCGTTTCTTCTGTCAGCATCTGACGCATATCCGTACGACCGGATGGATCTCCAACCATACCTGTACCGCCTCCGATTAAGGCAATCGGTTTGTTTCCTGCCATCTGCAGACGTTTCATCAGACACAATGCCATGAAATGTCCAACATGAAGACTGTCTGCGGTCGGGTCAAATCCAATGTAAAATGTTGCCTTTCCATTGTTTACCAGTTCTCTGATTTCTTCTTCATCTGTTACCTGAGCAATTAAACCTCTGGCAACTAATTCTTCATAGATTTTCATTGTTTTTTCTCCTTTTTTTGATATAAAAAAACTCTCATCCTTTCTAAAAAGGACGAGAGTCTATCACTTTCGTGTTACCACCTTTATTTGCAGAAAACTCACATTTCCTGCCTCTATAAGTACAGCTTTTTTGCGATACTTGAGCACAATAACGAGTGCCACTCCGTTACAGCCTACTAAGCAACTCTGCCATTCGGTGCAAAGCTTAAGGATGTATTCATCTTCCAATGTTTTTCTGCGCCTCTCATCTTCCGGCTGCTTTCTGTAGATTCCTTCGGTGACTACTTGTTCCTCTCACTGGTTTTTTCTATGTGAAATTTCTGTCTTAAGACAAACAAAGTATACCCAGAAAATACGGACTTTGTCAACCCCTTTTTAAAAATTCCAGACATATTCTCCATTTTCTTTGATTCCATAGAAATCACTGAAATTCAGCGCAAAAATATCTTTTTTGATACCCGCTACCGAAATTTGATTTTTAATCAGGTACTGCCAGATTCCTGCATGAGAAATATCTCCCTGAAGCAGTACTCCTGCTACTTTTCCATCTCGGATGATAACTCTTTTATAGTTAGAAGCATCTTCTCTTGCAATCACCACATCTGTCTCTTTTGGTACAATTTCGCCAACGCAAAGTGAATTTAATCCAAAGAAATTAATCGTGTTTTTAGCGGCAAAGCGATCCGTATAAGTGACACGTCCGCCCATCATGTTAAGTGCTGCGGTTTCTCCCTGTTTCTGAGCATTTGGCCAGATTCCGGAAAGTCCGGTTACATCTCCCGCTGCATAGACATCTTTTGCTCCTGTCTGCATAAACTCATCTACTTTCATGCCTCTGTCGACTATGATTTCCTCTGTCTCAAAACCTGCTGTTGCACTTCTCACTCCGGCTGCCACAATAATCAAATCCGATTTTAATTCTTCTCCATTGTCCAAAATAACCGTCGTAATTTTTCCGTTCTCATCCATTTTTGTTTCTGCTGCTTTTCTTCCAAGATAAAACTTAGCTCCTGCAGATTCAAAACGTTTCTGATATTCTTTTGCTGCTGTCTTATCAAGCTGTACCGGAAGAATCCGGTCTGCCATTTCAACAATTGAAACATTCTTTCCTGTTTCCATCAGACCATAAGCTGCGTCAAGCCCAACCAGACCTGAACCGATAATAACAATATTCTCCGCTTTTTTGGCAGATTGGTCAATTGCCTGTGCATCACTTAAATGTCGAAGACCAAAGACATTTTTTGCCTCTCTTAAATTTCCAACCGGAGGAATAAAACTGTTTGCGCCTGTTGCGATTAAAAGTTTATCATACTCAACTCTTGTTCCGTCTAAAAGTTCGACCTGCTTTTCTTTTACATGAAGCTGTTTTACGCTCTGTGCTTTATTCCAGATAATCTGATTTTCTTCAAAAAAATTCTCCGGAATAAAACTTAACTGTTTTTCATTTCTTTCATGAGAAAGATATTTATGCAGCATACATCTTGAGTGAACCTGGGCATCGAGAGAAATCATAGTAAGAGAAGATTCTTTATCTGCTTTTCGTATTGTCTTTGCAGCCATGATTCCTGCTGCTCCAACACCAATAATTACATACTTCATCTGCTACACCTCCTCTACCCAGATTGCTTCTTTTGGACAGGCTTTTACACAACTTGGATCTTCTCCTTTTCCAATACAGAAGTCGCATTTTATAATTTTCATTCCTGTCTTTTCATCCGGTTTTAACACGCCATATGGACAATTCATCACACACATAAAGCAAGAACCACATTTTGTCTCATCATACTGGACATGACCTGTCTTTTCATCTTTGGTAAGCGCCCCGCTCATACAGGACATAACACACTCCGGTTTATCACAGTGTCTGCAGAAAAGCGGAGTATATCCGCCTTTCTGATTTTTATAAATAAAATTTCGGGATTCATTTGCGCAGTCTGTTACATCTAAGTCATAGATTGTTCCTGGTGTTTCTCGATGTGCCTGCATACATGCAAGAGAACAGCTTTTACAGCCATCGCATTTAGCTGAGTCAATCATAATTCGTCTCATTTTCTGTCCCCTCCTTTATCAGATGTTTAATGCACTTCTTCTTTCTTCTATGATTTTTTCTAAAATATCCGCACTTTCTTTTGCGTCAGCATTGATAATCACCTGACCACCGGTCAGTTCCTTCATATCTTCCGTTAATACTTTGGTTACGATTTTGCTTCCGGTTACAAATGGCGGAAGTCCAAGATGAAGTGGAAGTCCAAGTGCCAGTCCAAAACAGCCATCTGCCAGTGCCTGTTCCTCTAACCACTGTGCTGCGGAAAGCACCAGTGGAAGCTGTGGAATATCTACACCGATTGCTTCTGCAAGTTCTGTTGCCACAATTTCCAGGCGTCCGATTGCAAGACATGGACCAAAATTTAACACCGGAGGAATATTTAATTTTTCACAGACTGCACGCAGTTTCGGACCTGCCAGCTTTGCGGCTTCCGGTGTCATAAGACCACAGTTTTCAATTCCTCCTGAAGAACATCCAGCAGTTAAGACAAGGATATCTTTTGCGATAAGTTCTTTGGTCAGTTCTACGGATAACACATCATGTCCGCCTGCTGTCAGATTGGAACAGCCGACTACACCTGCAATTCCTTTGATTTCTCCGGCTACAATTAAATCAATTAATGGTTTCCAGTTTCCGCCAAGGAAATCTTTTAAAGACAACTCGCTGACTCCGGTCAAGGTATGGTCATTTCCATGTTCCGGCATCAGATTAAATTCTACGTTTCCTCTTCTTTCTTTATAAGCTTCTATAATTTCATCAATGATTTCCATGCTTTGTGTTTCACGTTCTTCAAATACAAATGGTTTTAATTCAGCATTTGCTTTTTTTGCCACATCATCCAGACAAATTTGTTTGATTTTTAAACTGTCACAAATAGGCTCAATTCCCGGAAGGGTACAGTTAAACTCAGAAATTACCGCATCGATTGCACCGGTTGCAAGGACTGCTTCACTGGTATAGTTGTTTCCTGCATGTCCATCAAATACTTCTGTATAGTGAGAACCACGAAGCTGCAAATCCTGTCCCACACAAGTACATCCCACTAATTTAAAGCCTTTTGCACCAACTGCTTTTGCTTTTTCTACTGCTTCTTTTGAAATCAGTTTTTCCTGTAAATCAACAAAAATAGTGTGCTGATGTCCGGTAATCATAATATTAATATAATCTGGGTCAATTACACGCAGTCCAACCGGTGCCATGCGAAGTTCCGGTTCTCCAAGCAGAACATCATTTAAAAGATTAGTCAAGGTCAATCCATATAATCCTGTAGAAATACCAAGTTTTAAACAGTCTGTCAGCATATCAACAGGATCCGAGTTTAAGTTTGTAGAACATTTTACCACACCATGGAACACTTCACTTTTTGCCCCACCTGGCAGAATTCCAAGTTCCTGCCATCTTTTAAAACGAGGCGCATAAGCTAATTTTTCAACCAGCTCCATTTTTTCATATTCTGGTTTATATAAATCAGCAATTACTTTTTCGGCAACAATCTGTGCGGTTTCCCATTTATCTTTTCCCTGGACACCAAATGCATCTGCAAGTCTTTTAAGGGAACGTTCTCCTTTGATTTCTCCTTTTTCCATTGCTGTTTTCTTTACATTTAATGCGGTATTTTCAACGATATGGATATAGCAGCCGGAACCACTTGCAACTGCACGCAGAAAATTACGTGCTACAATGACGTCCGCCGTTGCACCACAAATTCCTCTTGGCGCTTTTGGGGTAATTCTACAAGGACCATTGGAACACAGCCGACAACAGACTCCCTGAAGTCCAAATCCACATTTTGTACTCTGTCCCTCTACTCTATGATGAGAAGTTTCCATTGGCAGGTTTCTGATAAATCCCTCCAGTGGTTTATCTGCACTTGCACATGTGTTACATCCAAAACATCCATTCATTCTTTTTTTCCTCCTGTAACTCAACTTTTTTATCCAGATTCAATTTCTGTTTTTGTTTTGATAATTTTTCTCGTTAAGTGTATTATAATAAATCGGACAAAAATAGTCAAGTTATTTTTGTAAGAAATTTGTCAAATTCTGGATTTCGTTTTGAAGTTCCTCTTCACGTTCTTCTGCCTGTATGCATGCTCCGGCTTTTTGATATGCACTACATCCATTTTTTTGAATAAATTTTAAAATACGTTCATCCATCGAGAGCCGCTCCACAAACATTGCGCTTTCCTGCCCATCTCCAAATGCACGCCCCGCAAAGTCAAAAGCTCGTTCTAAAATTTCCTGCATTTTTTCTTTTTCCTGTTTTTGTACTTCTCTTTTCTGATTAAAACAGGCACGAATGAGTTCTTGTTCTGTTCCGCTCTTCGTTCCAGACTGTTTCCACGCATTTTTTAATTCCTCAAGCCATTCTCTTTGTTGTTCTTTTTCCCATTTCTCTTCTTTTGTCAGTAAGCCCTGCTCTTTTTTTACCAAAAAAGCATGTTTTTCCTGCTCAATTTTCCTATCTAACAGTTCAGAAAAACGATCTGTCTCTTTTTTGTTTTCTAATTGCTCCAGAAGTGTTTTTGCTTCCTGATACTGAATCCGGACTTTCTGTTCTTTTTTATCATAACTTTCTATTTTTTGATGAATTCCATCACTCAAAAAAGTCAGGATTGCAACTCTTGCATCAAACTCTGTCTCTTTGAGTTTTAAAATTTCTTTCTCTAACTTTTCTTCACCTATCGTTCCCTCTAGTATCTGCATCAGCCCATATTCTTCTTTCATCCTTTTACAAAGCTGATAAAATCCTAAAAAACCTCTTGCAACTTCTTCGTGCTGAAGATATTCAAATAAAAATTCTACAGTAATCTCAAGCTCTAATTCTTCATACATCCATAAAATTCTGGATAAATCTTCCCAACCCCTTGCCGTTACAAATGCATAGCCATCTGCCGTGGCTTCGATTTTATAAAATTGTTCGGTTTTTAAGTCAAGATAGGCAATAATCGATGGATGTACTTTATTTTTGAGTGCATAATTTCTCCATACAGAATAATCTTCTTTTACCTCAATCCATTTTACACGGTCTAATGTTACAATATCAAACTCTCGAACTGATTTATTGTACTGTGGCGGATTTCCCGCTGCCACAATGACCCAGCCATCCGGAATCTTATGTGTGCCAAATATTTTACACTGAAGAAACTGAAGCATAGTCGGTGCAAGCGTCTCTGAGACACAGTTAATTTCATCGATAAATAAAATTCCTTCTTTATATCCCTGTTTTTCTATACACTGATAAACCGATGCAATAATCTCACTCATCGTATATTCGGTCACTGCGTATTCTTTTCCACCAAATACTTCGTTTTTAATTAATGGCAGTCCTACTGCACTTTGTCTCGTATGGTGTGTAATGGTATAGGCAACAAGACCTATCTCACATTCCTTTGCCACCTGTTCCATAATTGCTGTCTTTCCAATCCCCGGAGGTCCAATCAACAGCACCGGTCGCTGATGAACGGGAGCTATTTTATAACTTCCGTCTTCATTTTTTCTTGTGTAGATCCGTACAGTATTTTTAATTTCTTCTTTTGCCTGCGCAATGTTCATCTTTTTTCCTCTTTTCTTTTTTTCTGTATATTTAGACCCTTTCTATTCCAGACTTTGAAATTTAATTTTATTTTGTCCTGCTTAAACTTAAAGAAAGAACCCATTTTGGAATTTTTACGTTTTCTTTTGGTTCTCCTAAAAACACAAACGCAGTTTCATAATCCGGTTCCTGATTCGGAAAAATCCCATCTCCATCTGAAAAATAAATCAATCCTTTGAGATGCTTTAGTTTTTTCTTTTGTTTTAACGTTTCTATGTATTCAAATACCGGTCGAAAATCCGTTCCGCCTCTTCCCTGAATTTTTATTTTCCTGCTGTATCGTTTCCACTCTTCCATGCTTGTAATTAATACCACATCCTGAATAAAACTGTCGCACTGGATTAGATAAACCGTAAATTTTTTAAAGAAATTTTCCTGATTTCCCAGCATCCCTGCTGTTTCCTCTAAAAAAAACTGCACCATTTCTCTTGAACAGGAACTTGAGGTATCAATCGCAATGACAAGTTCCTCCAGCCGCTTTGTTTCTGTATACTCTAAAGGCTCAATAAACGGCATATTTTGGTACATGCAGAGTCCATAATGATACGGAATATAATCAAAACTGTCCAAATCTGCCTGTACTTCTTCCCGTTTGATTGAAAAGCGCTGTAAAAATCGATGATAATCCCGTCTTTTCTTCTTTTGCAGTTCATACCACTCTTTTGTTGTCCCTTTTTGCATGCCCGCTTTATTTTTACTAAATCCACCTTCTGAACCAGTCTTTGCAATAATTTTTTCCCACTGTGTTTTTAATCCTTCTACTTCTTCTTCGGTCAGTTTGCGCCAAAGTTCATGAGAGTCGGATGCAAAAATCCGCTCCCAGTTTTCTATCTCTGTCTCTGAATATTGGTTCAAACTTTCATAAATTTGTCCTGCTGTTTTTCCCTCTCCCTCTTTCCAGAAGTTCTGATAGATTTCTTTTCTTTGCTCCTGCATCTCTCCTGTCAGATATGGAAGTTTTAAACAGTCAATCGTATACTCTGCTACTAAATCACATGCCAGATTCCAGCGTGTTTCCTCCCTCTTTTTTTCTGCCAGATGCAGATACAAAAGATGAAACAGGCTGTGCAGAAGCATACGATTGATTTTTTTTCTTCCCTGCTCCTGGTAAATATTTAAAAGTTCAAACGGTTCATACCACATTCGAAACCCGTCCAGCCCATAATTTTTGCGTTCATTTTGCCCTAAAATTTCTATCTTTTCTAATAGAGGAGCAAAAAACGGGCAGGCACAAGAAATTTCCTGCTTTGCCAGTTTCCAGATATCCTTAGAAATTTCTTCTGCCTGCCTCATAATTCCATATCCCCTTTTTCAAACCCATACAGAGCCTGTTTTTGTTCTAAAAGCCATAAGAATGCTTCTGTATTATGTGCTTTTGATGCCATCAAAAGTAACTCTTCTAAAAGCCCCTGATTCATCTTTTTTTGCAAAAATAGTTGTCTCATTTTTTTGTTCTCTTTTTGTTCTAATAAGGTTTCCATTGCCGGCCGAAACCGCTTAAGCAGATAGTTCTGATAAGTCTGTTCCATTTCCGATAAGAAATCTTTATTTTTATCTTTTGCCATTTGATTTATTAACTCTAAGACATACAATAGCATCATTTTTCCTTGATAATTAAATCCACTCCATGTTGGTATTGCATCATTACCTCTACCCACGACCATTACTCCTTATAATTTTTATACTCTCATTATACGACAAATAAATAATAAGTCGAGTTAATCATACAAAAATTGGCAAAATAGTTTTGGTATAGAGGCTACATATTTCTGTACTGCTTATTTCCCAATAAAAATGGAAGATCCTTTTTAGAATCTTCCGCACTAATTTCTGTATTATTCATTTT
>OGKX01000663.1_pt1 | contig 18089 bp, 16 predicted proteins | sample 1572541 | NCBI WGS metagenome assembly OGKX01 (sample SAMEA2581982, study PRJEB24529) | metagenome | biome: Human gut stool | place: China | collected 2011
ATCGCCGCCGAGGAGAATATCAGTCTGGACGGTATCGAGATCGTCAACCTCCGCCACGACCGTGAGACGGAACGCCGCCACCGCTACGCCCGTATCCTTTCTGATAAGAAGGCACGTGAGGGCGTGACTTACTCGGAGGCTTGCGAGAAGATGGTAGACCGCAATGCGTTCGGTATGATGATGGTGGCTCCCGGCGACGCTGACGCTTTCGTGACGGGCGTATACAGCCGCTACTCGGAGGTTACCAAGATGGCGGAGCAGATCATCGGCATCCGCCCGAGTTACAAGCATTTCGGTGCCTTGAACATCCTGACTTGTAAGAAGGGTACCTTCTTCATGGCCGATACGCTGATCAACCGTCACCCGTCGGCCGAGGTATTGATCGATATCGCCCGCCTGACGCACGACGCCGTGAAGTTCTTCGCTCACGAGCCGGTGATGGCGATGTTGTCTTACTCGAACTTCGGTTCCGACAAGCAGGGCAGCCCGCTGAAGGTGCATGAGGCGATCGACTTCTTGCATAAGACATACCCGGACATGGTAGTAGACGGAGAGATGCAAGTAAACTTCGCCCTCGACAAGAAGTTGCGCGACGATATGTACCCGTTCAACAAGCTGAAAGGGCAAGACGTGAATACCTTGATCTTCCCGAACCTAAGCTCCGCCAACAGCGCGTACAAGCTATTGGATACGCTGGGTATCAGCGAAACGATCGGCCCGATCCAGATGGGATTGAACAAACCGATCCACTTCACCGACGTAGAAAGCTCTACCCGTGATATCGTGAACCTGACTACCGTAGCTGTCGTAGACGCTATCGTTCAGGAGCAGATCGAGAAAGAAGGTTGATAGGGGGGATAAGCCCTATCAATACTATCCCCAGTTGTAGAGACGGGGCGTGCCCCGTCTCTACAACTGGATATATCAATTCTGATAGCTTTCGATATTCGCTATTACCTTTTGCGACAATCGCTCCATACATTGCTCCGAGTGGCCGGAGACTTTCGGGGTATATATGACATTATCGAATTGTGTCAAGGTATCCGCATAATTCCCGATACCTACCTCATCGCATAAGAAGAAATTCCGCTTATGTGCGCTAAGCCAACGTTGTAGATCCGGGACACGGAAAGTCGGCCCTACCGACGTATTGATCAATATCTTCAGATTACCGAACAAACGAAACTCACCCGCCCCCAGAAGAATCGTATTACGAGGCAAGCAAGTGCATAAAATATCCACCTCCGGCAGCAACTCCCGCAGAGGCAGGTAAGCGATACCGGCGGCCTCGGCATCCGGCTTACGGGTACGGCTGAAATAATAGACCTCAGCCCCCAAGAAACGAAGAGCGTCAGCGATCATTCTCCCGGTGCGGCCCAATCCCACGATGCCTACTTTTTGCCCGCCCAGCTCATACGCCTTATGTCTCCACTGTTTCCCGCCGAAACCATGCAACAAACGGACCAGCTCGCTAATGACATACTCCACGACTCCCTCATCACCATAGTCGCGGATACCCAAGACCGTTATCCCCCGCTCACGTGCGGCGGCTATATCCACATTCGCACTAGACTCGCTATAGAGGGTACAGCACATCCCGATGTATTTGATATTCGGGCAAGCCTCGATCACGTTCCTCCGGATCTGTGTATTATAAGAGACGAGTACGCAATCTGCGTCCCCGATCCGGTTCACAATCTCCTCATCCGTTTCCGGAATGCCGGTATAAAAAACAACCTCTTTTCCAAGCTCCTTCAAACGCTCCACTCCCCATGTATTCAACCCGGTAGAATCTACCACTACTATTTTCTCAAACATATCTCACATTATTAATTACCATCTTCAATTAATTATCCCTCTCACAAAGCTATAAATAAAATAGCCGCAAAGGGTAACCTTCAGCACGACACTCAATAAAAAACCCGCGAACGCCCCGAAACCAGCCTTCAACGCATCTCCGGACGCCTTGCCTCCCAAAAGTTCCCCAACGAAAGCCCCCACGAAAGGACCCAGCAAGATTCCCCAAGGCGGAAACACGAATATGCCGGCCACGGTTCCCACGGCACATCCCCAATTTCCCCACTTGGACCCTCCGCTATACTTAGTCCCCAGCATGGGCGTAACATAGTCCATCGCCTGTGCCAACACGACCAGCAATCCCCACACGACCAACTCCGTAACCGTAAATTCCGCATAACCCGTAACTGTTTTGCTAAAGCTAAATCTAAACATATATATTTATGCACAAACATTTACGCCTGACATGTTATGCTTTGTTGTGCTTGCTGGTACCGATCGGGGTAATGGCGCAGACAGAGCATACGTATTTAGACCGTGCCCTACCCGGGTCATGGTCTGAGGAAGGGAGTGATTTCCAGCAGACACTTCCCGTAGAAGATAATTGGTGGAGAAATTTTAAGGACCCGTTGCTGGACTCGCTGATAGAAGTAGCCGTGAAACAAAACTATTCCGTGCAAATGGCGATGGACAGGATCGCCATGGCAAAAGCCAACCTGCGGTCGGCACAAGGAAGCTACTCGCCCACCCTAGGGCTTTCCGCCGGATGGACACGGCAACAAAGTAGCGGCAATATCAATCAGGTACCCAAGGCGATCACCCAATATTCCAGCGCTACCGTAGATATGAACTGGGAGGTGGACGTATTCGGGAGTATCCGGAACCGGGTGAAAGCGGAGAAAGAGAATTTCGCCGCCTCGAAAGAGGGATACAACGCCGCCATGGTCTCCCTTTGCGCCCAAGTAGCCTCCTCCTACATCAATATGAGGGAACTGCAACAAGAGGTAAAGGTAGCGCAACAGAACTGCCGCTCCCAACAGACGGTCGTACAGATCACCCAGAAACGGTATGAGACCGGGCTAGTCTCCAAACTGGATGTAGCGCAGGCGCAATCCGTATACTACAGCACGAAAGCCTCCCTACCGATGCTGGAGGCCGGTATCATCCAATACGCGAACTCCTTGGCGATCTTGCTAGGACTGTACCCTTCCGATCTGCAAAAGATCATGGAGACAGACGCTTCCTTGCCGGAATATATCGAGCCGGTCGGTGTAGGTTTGCCGGCAAACCTGTTGCTACGCCGTCCGGATGTACGTGCGGCAGAACGGCAGGTCAATGCGCTTGCCGCCTCGCTCGGGGCCTCTAAGTCCGATTGGTGGCCGAAAGTATTCGTGAAAGGCTCGATCGGTTTCGCCTCCCACGACTTCGACAAGCTGGCGAATCATAATAGCTTGACCTATGAGATCGCCCCTACCCTTACGTGGAACTTCTTCCAAGGCACCCAGAAGATACAGGCTACCCGGTTGGCGAAATCCCAGTTGGACGAGTCGATCCGGCAATTCAACCAGACCGTGCTTACCTCCGTACAGGAAGTGGATAACGCCATGAGCTCGTACAAGAACTCGATCAAGCAGATCGTAGCCCTCCGGGAAGTGGTAAACCAAGGAAAACAGACCTTGGATCTTTCCCTTGACCTCTATAAGCAGGGCCTTACGCCTTTCCAAAACGTACTGGACGCGCAACGCTCCCTCCTCACCTACCAGAACCAATTGACACAGGCTCAAGGTAGCTCACTACTGAACTTGATACAGCTTTATCAGTCATTAGGCGGAGGATGGAATCCTATGTAGGCCGTTCGATCCGATCGAACAAAAGCCCACTCAAACAATTAATATAAATAATCATTAAAGACAAAAGATATGAAGACATTTGTTTACATAGGGATTATCGGAGCCTCCGCCTTATTACTGGCGTCTTGCAAGGGGAAAAGCAAGCCGATGGAAACGCCCGTGCCCTCCATAAGCGTATCCACGCCGATCGTGAGGGACATTACCTTGACTAAAGAATACCCCGGATACCTTAGTTCACAACTGAAAGTAGACTTGGTCGCACGTGTCAACGGATACTTGCGTACCTCTTACCTCAAGGCCGGAAGCCGGGTGAAGAAGGGCGATCTTATCTTCGTGATCGAACCGGACACCTATCAAGATAACGTCACCCAAGCCGAGGCTTCCGTAAAGACCTCCAAAGCCCAGCTGGAATATGCACGCAGTAACTACGAGCGTATGAAGGAGGCGGCTAAGAGCGGCGCCGTAAGCCAGATACAAGTGATCCAAGCGGAGGCTACCGTATCGGAGTCTGAGGCTGCCGTGAAGAATGCCGAGGCGGAGTTGAATACCGCACGGACCAACTTGAGCTATTGCTATATCCGTGCGCCTTTCGACGGTGCGGTTACCCGGGCCAGCTACGATATAGGTAATTACATCAACGGAGCCGTCCAGCCGGTTACCTTGGCCACCTTATACAAGGACGACTTGATGTTCGCCAATTTCAATATCGAGGATAACCAGTTCATGAAGATGATGCTGGAAGCCGCCCGCAACGATAGCACCGTGAAGCTTCCGACCGAGATCCTCGTCAGCATAGGCAAGGATGGCGGCAATGCGTATACGGGCCGGCTGGATTATCTATCCCCCAATATCGACCTATCGACCGGTACCCTGAACGTACGTGCCAATCTGGATAACCCGAAGCATGTATTGAAGAGTGGCTTATATGTCACCATCACCCTGCCGTATGCCGAGCAGCCGAATGCGGTCTTGGTTTGCGACGCCTCGATCGGTACCGACCAATTAGGGAAGTACCTTTATATCGTGAACGACTCCAATGTCGTACGATACCGTCCTATCGAGGTGGGCCAATTGGTAGACGATACGCTTCGCCAAGTGACCGCCGGTATCAGCCCCAAAGACTCCTATGTCACCTCCGCCCTGCTTAAGGTACGAGATGGCATGACTATCAAACCTATAAAATAAGCAAGCTATGGTAAAGTTCTTTATTAACAGACCGATATTCGCCACCGTACTTGCTCTGATCATCGTCGTGGCGGGTTTGGTCACCCTCAATATATTACCGATCGCCCAGTATCCGGAGATCACGCCGCCTACCGTACAGGTATCCGCCGTTTATCCCGGGGCGGACGCACAGACCGTAGCGCAGACCGTAGGTTTACCGATCGAGCAACAGGTAAACGGCGTGGACGGTATGCTTTACATGAGTTCAAACTCCTCCAGTTCGGGGGCTTACTCCCTGACGATCACCTTCGCCGTGGGAACGGATATCGACATGGCGACCGTCATGGTGCAAAACCGGGTGAGTATCGCCCAAAGTAGCTTGCCGGAACCCGTGATCGTACAAGGTATCACCACCCGCAAGCAATCCTCCAATATCGTGATGATGCTTACCCTAAGTTCCAAGGATTCCATTTACGACGGGTTGTATTTAAGTAATTACGCCACCTTAAATATGATAGACCAGCTAACCCGCCTGCCGGGTGTAGGCTCGGTACAGGTGATGGGAGCCGGAAACTATAGCATGCGTATCTGGCTAGACCCGGAGGCGATGCGTATCCGTAACTTGACGCCGGACATGGTCTATCAAGCCATATCCACGCACCCCTATCAATATACCTTGACCGTGAAAGGACGGTTGACGACACCGGATGAGTTCGGCAATATTGTCCTTAAGACCGGGCAAGGTGGCAAGATCCTGCGATTGAAGGATATCGCCCGCATAGAGTTGGGTAGCTCCTCTTACAACGTGGTCTCTAAATTAAGCGGACAGCCGACTGCTGCGATAGCGATCTACCAGTTGCCGGGTTCCAACTCATTGGATGTATCGAAGGTGGTAAAGGCCAAGATGAAAGAATTAGGCAGTTCCTTACCCGAAGGCGTGGAATACAAAGTGACCTTGGATACGACCGAGGTGATCGACGCCTCCATCCATGAGGTGCTTATCACGTTCTTGGAGACAACCTTGCTGGTGGTCTTGGTTATCTTCTTATTCTTACAGAATTTCCGGGCGGTAGTCATCCCGTTCATTACGATTCCGGTCTCATTGATCGGTACACTGGCGGTCATGGCGGCTTTAGGCTTCTCCATTAATACGTTGACCTTATTCGGCTTGATTCTGGCGATAGCGGTGGTGGTAGACGACGCCATCGTGGTGGTAGAGAACTCCACCCGGCTCCTCGATACCGGGAAATATACGGCCCACGAGGCGGTATCGAAGGCCATGGATGAGATCGTAGGGCCTATCGTGGGCGTGGTATTGGTATTATTGGCGGTATTTATCCCGACAACGTTTATCAGCGGTATCTCCGGGCAGCTCTATAAGCAATTCGCCTTGACAATCGCCGCCGCTACCGTATTAAGCGGATTTAACTCGCTTACGCTTACGCCCTCGCTTTGCGCCCTTTTCTTGGAGAAGAATACCGAAGAACCGAAATTCTTCCTCTTCAAAGGATTCAATAAGGTATACGGAAAGACTCAGAAGATGTACGACTCGATCGTGGAGCGGATGCTGAAACGACCGGGAGCGGCGATGATCGTTTACGGTATCATCACGGCGGTAGCGGTTATCTTGTTTATGCGCTGGCCGACAACCTTTATACCCGAAGAGGATGACGGCTATTTCCTAGTCGTATCCCAATTGCCCCCGGCGGCGAGCTTGAACCGGACGGAGGCGGTCACCAAGCAGATCGACGAGATCCTAAAGACATACCCCGAGGTGAAATCATTCATCAGCGTTAGCGGATTCTCCGTGATGGGTGGAGGGGAGCAATCCAATACGGCCACCTTCTTCGTGATCCTAAAGAACTGGAACGAACGTAAAGGTAAGGAGCATACGGCAGAGGCCGTGACCAACCGTTTCAACCGGGAGGCATCGGCTATCCAAGAAGCGCAGGTATTCGGTATGGTACCGCCAGCTATCCCGGGGTTGGGCGCTTCGGGCGGCTTGCAACTGCAATTGGAGGATCGTAAGAACCTAGGTCCGACGGAGATGCAGCATGCCGTGGAGACATTGCTGGCCAGCTACCGCTCGAAACCGCAATTGCTGAACCTTTCTTGTATGTATCAGGCCAATACCCCGCAGTATCTACTGAAGATAGACCGGGATAAGGTGCAGATGCTCGGTCTTCAGTTGAATCAAGTATTCTCCACGCTCAGCTATTATATGGGAGCGGCGTACGTGAACGATTTCGTGGAGTTCGGACGTATTTACCAAGTTAAGATCGAGGCGAACGGAGAGGCGCAGAAAGTGATCGATGATGTACTCCGTTTGAGTCTGGCGAATAGTAAAGGAGAGATGGTACCCTTCTCCTCTTTTATCGAATTAGACGAGCAATTGGGATTAGACCAGATCAACCTATATAATATGTATTCATCGGCGGCTATTACTTGTATCGCCAACCCGAAATATAGCTCCGGAGAAGCGATCCTAGCGATGGAGGAGCTGATACAGGAGCAATTAGGTGATAATTTTGGATATGAATGGACCTCGGTCGCTTATCAAGAGACGAAAGCGGAATCTACGACGGTGATTATTTTCGCCATGGCGTTGCTAGTCGCTTTCTTGGTTCTCTCGGCTCAATATGAGAGCTGGACAAGTCCGTTGGCGGCTATCATGGGTTTGCCGATCGCCTTGTTGGGAGCTATTATCGGCTGCTGGGTGATGGGGGTTCCGGTAAGCGTATATACCCAGATCGGTATTATCTTATTGATCGCCTTGTCCGCCAAGAATGGTATCTTGATCGTAGAGTTCGCCCGGGATTTCCGGAAGGAAGGCAATCCGATACGGGATTCCGCCTTGGAAGCCGGACACGTTCGTTTACGTCCGATCCTGATGACCTCGTTCGCCTTTGTATTGGGTGTCATGCCTTTGCTTTTCGCTACCGGAGCGGGAGCGGCCAGCCGTATATCCTTAGGTGCGGCGGTAGTATTCGGTATGGCTATCAATACAATATTCGCCACGATGTTCATCCCTAACTTCTATGAACTGATGCAGACCATCCAAGAGAAATGGCTGGATAAAGGAAAGAAGACGGATGATACGCCTAAACAATAGAAAGTTTCCAATCCTCTAATGAGGCAAAAAGAGAATAGCCATGGGTTTAGCCATGGCTATTCTTTTTTACTCCCTTCGGATACATTATTATATATTCTATGATTGGAATTAAGCGATTCCCAACAACTCTACCTCAAATATTAATGTGGAGAAAGCAGGGATTGGACCCGAGGCACGATTACCATAACCCAAACTGTAAGGGATATAGATTATCCATCTATCCCCTACCCGCATTTCTTGAAGAGCCAATTGCCAGCCTTCAATCACTTGATTCAAGCGAAAGGCTTCCGGGCAACCCCGTTTCCATGAGTTATCAAATTCCCTTCCGTTAATCAACGTTCCCTTATAATGTACGGAAACGACGTTTTCCCTATTAGGCGATACCTGGCCTGTACCCGCTTGTATTACCTTATATAATATACCGCACGGTAATGTCTGGGTTCCCTCTTCCGAAGCGATCTCGTCCAAATACAATAGATTCTTCTCTTTGTACTCCTCTTTTCTACTCATATATATTACATTATCTTACATTTAGCTCCGCAAATGTAGCAAATAGAAATAGAAATGCAATGGCATAGTAACACAATAGACATGCCAAACGTTCAAATACTATCATTATATGAATCTGATTCCCGCTTTTTTTATCATAGATCAAGAAAACATAGGAATCCGCAAAAAACATGCTATAAAACATACCACGTATGGAATAACGCCGTATATTTGTGTCGTAAAACATAATTGTAAAGCAAATATGGTAAAAAGATTGTTTAAACGTTACATCGATTTGCTAGGGTTTCAACCTTGGACAATTTGGGTTTACCGCGTGTGGTAAACCTCACGATGAAAAAGAGGATGGTTTAGGTTAAGGTTATCAGAAGTCCGGGATTAGGTTAGTAATAGGTTAAAAGGTTAAAGGTTTAGGTTTTCAATTCATTCGTTACTCGGACTTCAAAAGTTATGTGAGATTTAGAACGTGTCGAAAGGCATAGATTTATTAATTAAAAAGAAAATGAGCTATGAAAAGTTTTATTAGACATTTTTTGGATAGTTGCTTGAGATCACTCGCTGCTATCGGTCAGTCGGAGTTAACAAAATGGGGTTACAATAAATAAGTAACACCCCATTTTACCGGGAAGGTGAACATTTGATTTTTTCAAACCATACCGCGGTTGCTTGGCATCTTGCCAGACAACCACTTTTTTGTATCCATACCTTTTAAACAAGATATCTTAGTTTCATTGAGAAAGTATCCTAAGTTCATTGGCGAAGTATCTTAGGCGTATGGGGCGATGAAACTAAGATACTTTTCTCATGAGCACCTTGTGTGAGTATCGGTGTTGTCATATGCGACTACCGGCGTGGATTGTAAGGACTACTCGTGCAGGTTCTAGGCTCTACTGCCCTGTTATTCTTTCTTTTTGATAGATAAATGTCTATATGTGTGACATCCCTTTTCGGTGGAGAGCGTAAAATAGCAGAGGCTGGATGACTGTAAACGGCATTTTTCATTGAAAAATCCCCCTTTTTGTACGTGATAAGTGGTGAAAGCCTATGCGATAGGTCGCGTTGGGCAACGCCGGTAGTGCCGATGGGCATCGTGAATAGTCAAGAATAGGGTTGTTGATACTTGTGGATGGGCATCATAACCTTGTTACGACCCAGTTCTAACCCCATAAACCCCCTCAAGCAACCCACTAAATATGAATTACAATGAATGAATTCCGCTAGAATGAAAGGCCGTTTTTCGATAAGACGCTGTCATGTAAATGATTGCTGAAATTTTTTCTCGTATTTGAGAATGAACTGTCCATCAGCCCGGAAAAATCGATTCTCCGGGACTTGATATTACAAATTGTCAAAATGGTAAACGTGGTTTAGCTATGGTTTCTCGTTAGTCATATTTATGGGATTCTTGATATGGTATATTGTTTATTCTGCTTATATTTACGATATCATGGAAGAAAGGAAATGGTTTGAGGAGCTACCGGACTTATGTCCACCTTCGGATGCTATGGCGTGTAGTGGGGTGTTTTATAGAATTGCGGAAGGAGATCCTGTGAAATCATTGGATTTCTTCTCGCAAAGAAGATGGCATGATTAAAAAGACATTCGGTGTGGCTCATTATTCTTGGTGGCGATCTTATTGTTTTGATGTAAATAAGGCAAAGGTAATGATGTTATGACTAATTTGTTTTTAGATAGGATCCTAGAGTTTTATGGTGTGCCTCAAATCCTTGTGGCTAAAGATTCTTTTGGTACGCAATACTTATGCCTGCTTTTCGATGATGGGGCTGGATGCAGGTATACGGGTATTAAGATTTCATCCTCTAGGCTGGATGATTATTGGGGAGGAAGGATCGATTTAAGGACTCTTTATCTGAATCCGGAGAATGACAATGAATATTTCAATGTGTCTTATAATGATAATCATTATGAGCTACAGTCTTTTGAGGGAAAGGACTTGCCGGAGGAAAGGCTTCCGGAAAAGGGATATTTTCATGTGGAATCACGGTCTGAGATCTATACGATAAAGGTTCCTTCCTGCGATAAAAATATATTCCAAGACATTGCCCGAAGGATGGGATGGGTCTGTATGTAACTTAAAACTTCGTTATCATTTCCAAAAAAACACCTATATACCAGCCTTATAACCCCCTATTTGATTTATTCTGCTTATATTTGCGAGTTATCAACAGTTAGGGCGATTTATCAACAAAACAAGCATTGTTTTGATTGAACCCTGTTTGGTTCAGTTTTTAATGTTTAGTTTTGCCCTCGAATTAATTAGGTATAGTATGGGAAAGATTATCGCTTTAGCAAATCAGAAAGGTGGAGTCGGGAAGACAACCACCACGATTAATCTGGCTGCGTCATTGGCCGCTCTTGAGAAAAAGGTGCTGGTCGTAGACGCTGATCCTCAGGCGAATGCCTCATCCGGTCTGGGTGTGGACATACGTAATGTAGAACTTTCTATCTATGAATGTCTGGTGAACGGTGAGGACGCGAGCGGCGCTATCACACAGACTGAAGTGGAAGGACTGGATATCATCCCCTCTCATATCGATTTGGTGGGAGCGGAGATCGAGATGCTAAACTTGGAGAATCGTGAACGGATATTGAAGCAGATATTGACACCGCTGAAAGAGAAGTACGATTTTATCCTGATCGACTGCTCTCCTTCTTTGGGATTGATAACCGTGAATGCCTTGACAGCCGCCGATTCGGTGATCATCCCGGTACAATGCGAGTATTTCGCCTTGGAAGGTATCAGTAAGCTGTTGAACACGATCAAGATTATCAAATCAAAGCTGAACCCGGCACTGGAGATAGAGGGATTCCTCTTGACTATGTATGATTCCCGCCTGCGTTTGGCGAACCAGATTTATGAGGAAGTGAAACGTCCGTTCCGTGATTTGGTATTTACTACCGTGATCCAACGAAACGTGAAGTTGAGCGAGGCTTCCAGTTACGGTAAACCTGTCTTATTGTATGACGCGGATTCGAAAGGATCTATCAACCATATGCAGTTGGCACAGGAGATTGTTGAAAAAAATAAAGGATTATGGCAGCATTAAAAAGATCGGCGTTAGGCCGTGGATTAGACGCGTTAATTACGATGGATGACCTGAAGACAGGTGGTTCATCGTCTATTAGTGAGATCGAGTTAAGCAAGATCCAGCCTAATCCGGAACAACCTCGATCCATCTTTGAGGAAGAGACCTTGGAGGAGTTGGCTACCTCTATCCGCTCGTTAGGCGTGATACAGCCGATTACGTTGAAGGAAATCGGCCCCGAGCAATATATGATCATCTCTGGCGAACGCCGTTATCGTGCGTCGCTAAAAGCAGGTTTGGAGCGTATTCCCGCTTATATTAAGACGGCGGCCGACGAAAACGTGGTGGAGATGGCTTTGATAGAGAATATCCAACGAGAGGACTTGAACTCTATCGAAATCGCGTTAGCTTATCAAAAATTAATCGATAATTACGGCTTGACCCAAGAGGGGCTGAGCGAAAGGGTTGGAAAGAAACGTGCTACGATCGCTAATTACCTTCGTTTATTGAAACTTCCCGCCGAGATCCAAGTAGGATTGAAGGACAAGAAGATCGATATGGGACATGCCCGGGCATTGATCCCGGTGGATGATCCGGAGGTTCAATTAGCTTTATATGAGCAGATATTGGCTCAAGGACTCTCCGTTCGTAACGTGGAGGAGATGGTGCGTAATATAGCCGAGGGAATACAACCGGAATTGCCGGAAAAGAAAAAATCGGATCGTAAGCCGATACTTCCGGAAGAGTTTAAATTGCTGAAAGATCATTTGTCCCGTTACTTCAATACGAAAGTCCAGTTGACTTGCAATGAGAAGGGAAAAGGTAAAATTACGATTCCTTTCGCCACGGAAGAAGAGTTGGAGCAATTGATCGGGTTACTGGATAAATTGAAATGAGAAATCGAATCATACTCCTTTTGATCGGATTCATGTGCTATGCCGGGATGGGTAACGCACAGGAGGATAAGACGGAGAAAGCCGTTCCTGCTATAGTTTCCGATTCCGTGGAGGTAGCTGCCCCGGATTCTACCGTGCAAGCCGTCTTGATGGCGGCCGATTCGGTGGGTGTACCGGAAGTGAAGATGAAGCTGGCTTTTAAGCCGAATCCGACAAAAGCGGTCTTGTTCGCCTTGGTACCGGGTCTGGGACAGATCTATAACCGGAAATATTGGAAATTACCGATCGTTTACGGTGGCTTGATGGGATGTATGTATGCCGTGACTTGGAACAACAAGAACTATAAGGATTATTCGACGGCTTATAAGGATATCATGTATGATGCCGCTAAGAATCTGGAAAATCCGGATGCTTGGAGTAAAAGTTGGCAAGACTTGACTTCCATGGCTCCTGAGGATGCGATTAATAATTCAAATTTCAAGGATCAATTGAAAAGACAGAAGGATTATTTTCGTCGATATAGAGACTTGAGTATAATTATTACGGTCGGGGTGTATGCGTTGAGTATCGTGGATGCCTACGTGGATGCCCAGTTATTCGATTTTGATATATCACCGGATTTATCCTTGCATTTGGAGCCGGTTGTTAGTCCGAAGACGAGTGTCACGCCTCGTACTTACGGATTGAATTGCAGTCTAAAATTCTGATATACATGAAAAGATACCTGCTAGCACTCATTTGTTTAAATTGTTTGGTCTCATTGGTCTATGCGCAGGAAGAGACCCGAATTGAGGAAAAAGATACCTTAAGCTCGCTGGAGTCTGAGGTCGGATTGATTCCGGAAAGCTTGGATGCGAACGTGGATAGTTTGCTCCGTACTTGGCATGTGCAATATTTCTCAAAAAGAGAGGACTTTTGCCATGATGACGACGAGAATGTCTATTTCCCGGATTCGGTCTATATCGACCGCCTGTCTAGGCTTCCCAGCGTGATCGCTTTGCCCTATAATAATATAGTGCGTGATTGTATTGACTTATATGCGGAGCGTAAACGAAATTTAGTGCGTTATATGCTGGGGATGGCGGACTTTTATTTTCCGATAATCGAGCAGGTGTTGGATGAGCATGACCTGCCTATTGAATTGAAATATCTCGCCGTCGTGGAAAGTGCCTTGAATCCGGTAGCCCTCTCTCGTGTGGGTGCTTGTGGTTTATGGCAATTCATGCTTCCTACGGGTAAGAGCTATGGCTTGGAGATTAATAGCTTGGTGGACGAGCGCCGGGACCCCTTGAAAGCGACCGAGGCCGCTTGTAAGTATTTCAAGGATATGTACGCTATCTATGGGGATTGGAATTTAGTGTTGGCATCTTATAACTGCGGGCCGGGCAACGTGAATAAAGCGATCCGTCGTTCGGGGGGCAAGACGGACTTCTGGGATATCTTCCCTTATTTACCGAAAGAGACTCGTTCATACGTCCCCTTATTTATCGCCGCCAATTACGTCATGAATTATTATTGCGAGCATAACATCTGTCCGATGCAAACCAGCTTGCCGCTAGCCACGGATACGGTCATGGTGAATAATGCCCTACATTTGCAGCAGGTATCGGATCTATTGCAAGTAGATATTGAGACGTTGCGTGCGTTAAATCCACAATATAAAAGAGACATCGTTCCGGGTAATACCCGCCCTTCGGTTTTGAAACTACCTGCGGCGGAAACCTATGCTTTTATCGATAAAGAAGATACGGTCTATACGCATCGGATCGAGGAACTGTTGGCGAATTGCATTTCTGCGAATAACTCTAATGGCTCTTTACCAAGTGGTGCGACCCGGGAAAAAATCACCCACGTGGTATTGAGTGGTGAGAATCTTTATACGATCGCTAATCGCTATGGCGTGACAGCGAAAGATATCCGTAAATGGAACGGGCTAGGCTCCAACCGGGTAGCGAAAGGAAAACGGTTAAGATTATATGTAGATAATGGGGGTGTCGCTTTTGCCTCGGCTACCAAGACTCCGGTGAAATCAACTACCGTGACTGCGAAATCGACTGCGACAACAACGAAAAAGTCGGCTTCCGCCGCTACAAAACAGATCGCTTCCGCTAATAAAGATTTTGTCTCTTATAAGGTTAAATCGGGAGATTCGCTTTATTCGATTTCCAAGAAATACCCTGGGGTTACCGCCTCTTCCTTACAAAAGGTGAATGGGCTGTCAAGTCCGGATATCCGTCCGGGTCAAGTACTGAAGATACCGGTAGGATGATCATTCGGGGATAATTCGTCTTTAACTCTTTTTTTTCGCTTTCTTCCTGCACTGGAGAAGGATGTGAATGATTTTTTATTCCTTTGTATACGAAAAAAGATACAATCGTATGGGTTCATTGGATGAAAAGATATCAGTGGTCAAGGCTAAACCTTGGTTGGTCAGTTTGGTTTGCGCGGTGTTTATCGCCTACCCGAATTTGGCATGGATCTTTTGTGACATGAGCTATCTGGCTCCGGACGATCATCAAGGATTTTTACTCTTCTTTGGGTTCCGTTTTCTTTACTTCTGGGGACTTATTTGGTTTTTGCTGAAAAGTAACTTGAGGCATGAGGATTGTACCTCCTTCTTCGAGCGGTTGCTCTGGAATGCCCTGTACGTTTCCGGAGGCTTTGTTGTCTATAAATTGATCTCCTTCCTGACTATTAGTTATGATCGTTTTTTGAGTATCATTATCTTCCAGTTTATCGTGTTGGCGTTGTTATGTACCTTGATCGGCTATATACAAATGCTATATCACAATCAACGGGAAAAGGATCAATTGATCGAGAATCTGCGTGTCGAGAATTTGCAGAGCCGCTGCGATGCATTGGTGAACCAGATCAATCCGCATTTCTTTTTCAATTCATTGAATGGAATCTCCTCCTTGATACGGAAGAAAAACGATGAGAATACCTTGTTGTATGTTACGAAATTGTCCGATATATTCCGTTATATCCTTCAGAGTGATAAAAAGAATTTGGTACCACTGTCGGAGGAGCTTGCGTTTATAGAGGCTTTTCAGCATGTAATGGTAGTCCGTTTCGCCAATAAGCTTACTTTTACGATCGAAGTTCCCGAAGATAAGCGGAACTTGCGAATTCCCGTATTATCTTTGCTTCCGTTGGTAGAGAACGTGACGGTACATAATATTATAGACAGCGAGCACCGGATGGATATCTTGATCCGGCTGAACGAGCGAATGGAACTGGTTGTTTCTAATCCAATCTATCCGAAATTGACCTTACCGGATACGAATGGAACCGGGCTTAAGAATCTGGAGAATCGTTTCTTGCTATTAATGAATAAACAAATACGGGTAGAATCTGATGAGGATGAGTTTCAGGTATACCTACCCCTAAAATGATGCTATATGAGAATACTGATCGTAGAGGACGAGACCGCCGCCTATGAGAACTTAGCGGATATGTTGGTTACAATAGATCCCACGCTTGAGATCATGGGAAATACGGAGAGTGTCCAGCAAACGGTACGTTGGCTGCAAGCCAATCCGAGGCCGGATTTGATTTTTATGGATATTCATTTATCGGACGGTTCCGCTTTCGCTATTTTTGACCAGATAGAGGTGGAGGCACCGATTATCTTTACTACGGCGTACGATCAATATGCGATCGACGCTTTCAAAGTAAACAGCATAGACTATATCTTGAAGCCGATTAAGTCGGAAGAATTGAAAAGGGCCTTAGATAAGTTTAGCCGATGGAATCATCAAGATATCATCCATTATTTATCCCAATTAACACAGTTGTCTACTACTCCTAAATACAAGGATAAACTACTGATTCCTATTAAGGATAAATTGTTGCCTATTAGCTTGAAAGATGTGTCTTGTTTCTATACGGCTGATAAGAATACATATGTTTATTTAAAGAGTGGTAATTCGTATCCATATGCTAAAACATTGGAACAGATAATTTCTTCTTTAAGTCCTGCTGATTTTATTCGTGCGAATAAACAATTCATCATTTCTCGTGATAGCGTGAAGGACATAACAATTTGGTTTGATAGCCGTTTGCTCGTTACTTTGGATATAGAAGTGCCTGAGCGTATATATATTAGTAAAAATAAAGCATCCGAGTTTAAGTCTTGGATAGTAAGTCTGGAATAATAATTAAATAGAAATGCCGGTTCTCTTAAAGCCGGTATTTTTTTGCCCTTTTCGTGTTCAATCCCCATTTTTTCCTTTTCGTCAACAATCGGAAACTTCCTATCCGATAATTCTTCATCTTTGCAATACAAACAAGGAGATACATCAATAAGATGTAAGTTGAAATTTTGATGTTAATCCGAGTTTTATCATACACATTAGATAGGTTAATAGGTTTGTAAAAAAGGATTAGTCCGAAACAAAAGAATGTTTAGGCTATCTTCTCTAAAATGAGTGTTTGTTTTGTAAATGGTTTTGTAATAGGTAAATTGTAGGTATTATGAGAAAGTTAATTATGGCGGTAGCGGTTTTGGGAATGAGTGCTACAATGAATTTTGCGAAAGCGCAATGTGTGAATGAATATGGGAATAAAGAACCGTTTGCGGTAGAGTTTAGCCGATTGAGTTCTTATCTAGGATTGGCTCCTTACCAAATGGAGGAGGTACTTAACATTAATGATTATTTTGTACAAGAACAAAGAAAGAGTTTGAGCAAAGACCTGAAGCGTCAGGATGAACGATTGCAAAAAGCCGTGTACGGCAATTTGAAGCTGATGAAAGAGGCGTTGACTGCCGATCAGTATCGCAAGTATGTCATATTGTTAAATGTAACTAACAACAATAACCGATTAACCGGAGCTGTGACATTTACGGATATCTATTTGGCTGAGAATAAATGAGTGTAACCTTGGCTCGATGTGATGTTGATTAGAAAGGCGATCCTTGTGTCGAACAGGGATCGCCTTCTTTGCTTCTGTCCTTTTCCTTTTGGAAGTGCGCTATCAGATTTTAGCGAAAGCTTGATCCAGATCATCTATAATATCATCTATATATTCGGTTCCGATGCTCAAGCGTACGGTGGATGGTGTTATGTGCTGTTGGGCAAGTTCTTCCGGGCTCATCTGGGAATGAGTGGTCGTGTATGGATGAATGACAAGGCTCTTTACATCGGCGACATTCGCTAGTAGGGAAAATATCTCCAGTGAGTCGATGAATTTCCAAGCGGCTTCCTGCCCGCCTTTGATCTCGAAGGTGAAGATACTGCCGGCACCATTCGGGAAATATTTATTGTAAAGTTCATGGTCCGGATGGGTAGGAAGTGATGGATGATTCACTTTTTCTACTTTCGGATGTTTTGATAAATAATCCACGACTTTCAATGCGTTTGCTACATGGCGCTCCACGCGTAGGGATAAGGTCTCTAATCCTTGCAACAATATAAAAGCATTGAAAGGAGAGATCGTTGCCCCGGTATCGCGAAGAATGACCGCACGGATACGGGTGACAAAGGCGGCGGAACCTGCTACGTCCGCAAATATGGCTCCATGATAACTTGGGTCTGGTTTAGCTAATGTAGGGAACTTATCTGCATTCGCTTTCCAGTCGAAAGTACCTCCGTCTACAATTACACCTCCTAGGCTACTGCCGTGTCCTCCTATGAACTTTGTGGCGGAATGAATGACAATGTCGGCTCCATGTTCGATCAGGCGACGAAGACTTATCGTTATAAGGATGCGCAGG
>OGKX01000664.1_pt1 | contig 18086 bp, 16 predicted proteins | sample 1572541 | NCBI WGS metagenome assembly OGKX01 (sample SAMEA2581982, study PRJEB24529) | metagenome | biome: Human gut stool | place: China | collected 2011
GTCCCGGCAAGCCGACCAGCGATTTCATCACCCGCACCCTGAACAAGATCACCCTCATCGGCGCGATCTTCCTGGCTGCGGTGGCTGTACTGCCGATCATCCTCGGCAACCTGACCGGTATGAGCATCCAGCTGGGCGGTACCAGCCTGCTGATCGTTGTGGGTGTTGCACTCGACACGACCCGCAGCCTGGACAGCTTCATGACGATGCGCAACCACAAAGGCTTCCTCGGCTGATCCAATAAAGCACGGATGTGAGAAAGCACTGGAAAGGAGAGTACGACTCGAACTTTTCAGTGCTTTTTTGCTTTGGTGAGTCGTTAGCCGACTCAAACAAAAATACGAACGTCCTTTTATAAGAGGAAAGGAGCCATCCTATGAATCTGATTCTGTTGGGCGCACCTGGCGCCGGCAAGGGCACGCAGGCAGAGATCATCTGCGCAAAGCTGAACATTCCTTCCATCAGCACCGGCAACATCCTGCGTGCGGCTGTGAAGGAAGGCACCGAGATGGGCCTGAAAGCCAAGAGCTTCATGGACGCCGGTGCACTGGTGCCCGATGAGGTCATCATCGGCATTCTGAAGGATCGTCTGTCCGAGGCAGACTGTGCCAATGGTTTCATCCTGGACGGTGTGCCCCGCACCATCGCGCAGGCCGAGGCCATTGAGACCATGGGCATCCGCATCGACAAGGTGCTGGAGCTGCAGGTCGAGGACAATGTGATCGTGGACCGCATGGGCGGCCGCCGCGTCTGCGAGAAGTGCGGCGCAAGCTACCACATCGTCAACAAGAAGAGCAAGGTGGAAGGCGTCTGCGACTGCTGCGGCGGCAAGCTCGTCATCCGCAAGGACGATCAGCCCGCAACGGTGCTCGACCGCCTGAATGCTTACCATGAGCAGACCGAGCCGCTGGTGGAGTTCTACCGCACCCGCGGCAAGCTGGCTGCCATCCCGTTCTGCCCCTCCATCGAGGAGACCACGGCTGAGATCATGAAGGCTTTGGAGGCATAAACGTGATTCAGATCAAGAATGCGAAAGAACTGGACGGGATGCGCCGGGCAAATGCCCTGAGCGCAGCCGCCCTGAAGTACGGTGGCGAGCACATCGAGGCCGGCATGACCACCTGGGAGCTGGATAAGCTGATCTATGAGTTCATCGTGAAGCACGGCGGCATCCCCAACTTCAAGGGACTGTACGGTTTTCCGGGAACCGCCTGCATCAGCCTGAATGATACCATCATCCACGGCATCCCGTCGCATGATATCGTCATCCGCCCCGGCGACATCGTCAGCATCGACACCGGTGCCAAGGTGGACGGCTTCAATGGCGACAACGCCTGCACTTATGCGGTGGGCAAGATCGACCTGGAAGCCCAGCGCCTGCTGGACGTGACCAAGGCTGCGCTGTACAAGGGCATCGAGCAGGCCAAGGCAGGCAACCGCATCGGCGACATCGGCTGTGCGGTGCAGAGCTACTGCGAGGACGCAGGCTTTTCCGTCGTCCGCGAGTTCGTTGGCCATGGCACCGGCCATGAGCTGCACGAGGACCCCGAAGTGCCCAACTACGGCCACGCAGGCCGCGGCCCGCGTCTGGTGCCCGGCATGACCATCGCCATTGAGCCGATGATCTGCCAGTACGACTGCAAGATCACCCAGTCCAAGGACGGATGGACCGTCAAAACCAAGGACGGCGGCCTGGCAGCGCACTTTGAGCACTCCATCGCCATCCTCAAGGATCACACCGAGATCATGACCCGCAGCTGGGATGACCCGGATTTTGACCCGGCCACCTTCAGCCTGAAGTAAGCAACCTTTATAAAGGAGCCGCTGCACGGACGATGTGCAGCGGCTCCTTTTGCAAGAAGGACGATTTTGAATGCCCTCCGCTTCGCTCTGGGCATAGTCAGAGGAAAATATATTTTGCATTTCGGGATATGGGAACGCCTGCGGGCGTTCCCATATCCCATTTTCACAGGTGGGGTTTGGAACGAACTCCCTCAGTCAAAACCTGACGGTTTTGACTGAGGGAGTTCGTCCCACCCCCAAAACGCCGTCAATTTGCAAAAAAAGTTACAATTTTTTCTTGAAAAAGGCCGGTTTCCCATTGACAGCCTTGTTATAATAGAGGTGTAGTATTTTTGGGTCAGCACTCTGCGGCCCTTTGCGCTAACAATTGCGAATATTGCGATAAAAAGAAAGAGGCATTTGGAACATGACTAAAATCGATATCTTCTCCGGCTTCCTTGGCGCTGGCAAAACTACCCTGATCAAAAAGCTGATCACCGAGGCCTTTGCAGGCCAGCAGGTGGTGCTGATCGAGAACGAGTTCGGCGAGATCGGCATTGACGGCGGTTTCCTGAAGGAAAGCGGCATTCAGATCAACGAGCTGAACGCCGGCTGCATCTGCTGCTCGCTGGTGGGCGATTTCCGCGCCGCCTTGCAGCAGGTGGTGGAGCAGTATCACCCCGACCGCATCGTCATCGAGCCGTCGGGCGTGGGCAAGCTGTCCGATGTGACCCGCGCCGTCGAGGGTGTGGCCGAGCACCTGGACGTGCAGCTGAACAGCTTTGTCACCGTGGCTGACGTGAACAAGGTCAAGATGTATATGAAGAACTTCGGCGAGTTCTACGATGACCAGATCAGCCATGCAAGCTGCATCATCCTGAGCCGCACCCAGACCGCCAGCGAAGAGAAGATCGCTGCAGCGGTGGCCATGCTGCGCGAGAAGAACCCCACCGCCACCATCGTCACCACCGCGTGGGATGCCCTGACCGGTGAGCAGATTTTGAACGCTATGTCCACGAAGGACGACTTCAAGGCAGAGCTGATCGCCATGGCAGCCAAGGCCAATGAGGAGCATGCCCACGAGGACGAGGAAGAAGAGCACGAGCATCACCATCATCATTACGATGAGAACGGCGTGTGCAGCTGCGGCCATCACCATCACGACGACGATGACGATGAGGACGAACACGAGCATCATCATCACGACCACGATGACGAGGATCACGACCATGACCACTGCTGCCATCATCACCGCGATGACGAGGAGGATGACCACGACCACGATCATTGCTGCCACCACCATCATGACCATGATGATGAGGAGGAGCACGAGCATCATCACGATGAGGACGGCCACTGCTGCTGCGGTCATCATCACCACCATCATCACGATGGCCACGATGCCGATGAGGTCTTCACCAGCTGGGGCGTCGAGACCGCCAAGAAGATCGCAAAGGCTGACATCGAGCATGCGCTGACCGAGCTGGATACCGGCAAGTACGGCATGATCCTGCGCTCCAAGGGCATCGTGGACGGCGGCGCAGACGGCTGGCTGGAGTTTGACTATGTGCCCGGCGAGTGGGAAGTCCGTTCCCGCGGCGCAGACGTCGGCGGCAAGCTGGTCGTCATCGGCTCCAAGCTGGACGAGAAGGCCATTGCCGGCCTGTTCGGCTGCTGAGCCCGGACAACACAGAGGAGGAAAACCGTTTATGGCAAATGAGATCCCGGTCTACCTGTTTGTGGGCTTCCTCGAAAGCGGAAAGACCAAATTCATCCAGGAGACCTTTGAAGACCCCAACTTCGACTCCGGCGACAAGACCCTGCTGCTGGTCTGCGAAGAGGGCGAAGAGGAATACAATCAGAAGAAATTCGCCTTCCCCGGCGTGACCCTCTACAATTTGGAGGACAAGGCAGAACTGAACCCCCAGAACCTGGCCAAACTGGCCAAGGAAGCAGATGCAGGCCGCGTGGTCATCGAGTACAACGGCATGTGGCTGCTGCAGGACCTGGCCAACAATCTGCCCGAAAACTGGATCGTCTACCAGTGCATCGCCACCGCCGACGGCACCACCGCGCTGACCTACGCCCGCGACAACTCCATGCGTGCGCTGATGCTGGACAAGATCGCCCGCAGTGAGCTCATCGTCTTCAACCGCGCCGAGGCCGTCAACAACGACGCCGCCCGTCAGGAGCTGCACAAGCTGGTGCGTCAGGCATCCCGCAAGTGCGACATCGCCTATGAGTTCGCTGACGGCAGCGTGGCCTACGATGATATCCCCGACCCCCTCCCCTTCGACCTGAACAAGCCGATGGTGGAGATCGGCGACGACGATTTCGGCATCTGGTATATGGACTGCCAGGACGAGCCCCAGAAGTACACGGGCAAGACCGTGAAGTTCCTGGCGCAGGTCTGCCAGACCAACCGCGCAGGAAAGAACAGCTTCGTGCCCGGCCGCTTTGCCATGACCTGCTGTGTGCAGGACATCCAGTTCGTCGGCTTCCCCTGCTCCTACGATGGCTACAAGGCGCTGGAGCAGCGCGCCTGGGTCACTGTGACCGCAAAGGTCAATTACAAGTTCCACAACATCTACCGCGGCAAAGGCCCGGTGCTGACCGCCATCTCGGTCGAACCCGCCGAAAAGCCGCTGAACGATGTCGTCACATTCTCTTAACCCGCACACTGAAATCACATCAAGGAGGATCTCACCATGAAAACGTTGTTTCGCGTTCTGGGCGCGGCTGCTGCCGTCGCCGCCACCGGTGCCGCCATCGTGGTGCTGGACAAAGTTCTGAACGACAAGGGCCCGCTCCACGTCGAAGAGGTGGAGTTCCCCGAAGAGGCTGAAAAGGACCCCGCAGAGGCCGCCAAGGCAGCCGAAGCCTACGCCGAAGGCGAGGCCAAGACCGCTGAGCCGGGCGACGCATGGCCCCCGGCCTTCGAGAAGGCATCCGAGGAAAAGGCATCTGAAGAGCCGGAGGCTCCCGCTGCACAGCCGGAGACGGCCGAGGAAAAGCCTGTGGCCGAGGAAGCACCCGTGAATCCGGTGGAGGCCGGCCCCGCCGTCGCCCCCAAGGATGAGACGGGCAAGTTCGACGTCACCAAGATCGCTGAGGCCAGCGATTTCACCGGCGTGGAAGAGGAATCCGGCTGCAAGAGCTGAGATTTTGTAAGATAAAAAAGGACGTCTCGTCACAGGATGAGACGTCCTTTTTTGATACGTTTTATGTGCCGTTGGCGATCTGCTTCAGCCGTTCTTTGTCCAGTACGGTGACGCCGCCGCGGTAAAGGCGGACAAGGCCCTCCCCGGCAAAGTATTTCAGCAGGCGGCTGACGACCTCGCGGGCGGAGCCCATGTAGCGGGCGATCTGGTCGTGGGTCATGCGGACATCCGTGCCACCGGTCTTGGCCAGCTCATCGGTGAGGAAGATGGCCAGCCGCCGGTCGGCGCTCATGAACAGGATCTGCTGCATGGTCCACATGGTGTCGGAGAAGCGCTCGGCGGTCATCTGGTAGGCGTAGCAGCGGACATGGACGTTCTGCTGCATCAGCTGGCGGAACACGCCTGCGCTGATACAGTAGGCCTCGGTGTCCTCCTCGGCGTCGATGTACAGGTCAAAGTTGACGGAATCCATCACGCAGGATGCCGACAGGATGCAGACTTCGCCGGGAAACAGCCGGTAGAGCGTGATGTCCCGCCCATCCTCCGAGAGCAGATAGGCCCGCAGCTGGCCCGACCGCAGCAGCAGGATGCCCACGCAGTTCTCGACCGGGCTGTGGACCCGCTCCCCTTTCCGGTAGCGCACCGGCCGGGTGAAGCGGCAGAGCTGCGCCTGTTCCTCCGGCGTGAGCTGGTCCCAGAATGGGAAAGCGCAGGCCAGACAGTTCCGGTTGACCGGAGTATTTTGCACATCGGACATGGTGTTATCCTTTCCGCACCGCTTTGGCAGCTTCGGTGCCTGCAAGTGCTCCCTCATAAACAGCCTTGGCGACCTGCAGCAGCCCGCCGGTGCAGTCCCCGGCGGCGTAGAGGCCGGGCAGGGTGGTCTGCATCTTCTCATCCACGACGATGCGGTTTCCCTCTACTTCGGCCCCCAGCTTGCGGGCCAGCGCCGTGCTGCCCGCCACGCCCAGCGCCACGAACACGCCGGACAGGGGCACCTGTCGGCCGCCGTTCAGCTGCACACCGGTGACGGTCTGTTCGCCGAGGATGGCGTCCACTGTTTCGGGGCAGACCCTCACCTCCGGCGGGAACTGTGCCGTCAGCGGGGCCCCGTTGGTCAGGAGGGTGACGCTCTTTACCAACGGCAGAAGGGCCTGCACCTCATGCAGGGCATATTCGCCGCTGCCCAGCACCGCCACATCCTTTCCCCGGTAGAAAAAGGCGTCGCAGGTGGCGCAGCAGCTCACACCATGGCCTTCCAGCTCTGCCAGACCGGGGATCTTCGGTGCGGCGCGGGAAGCGCCGGTGGCCAGGATGACGGCATCGGCGGGGAACTCGCCCGCCAGCGTCTCGACGGTGAGCTTGTCGGTGTAAGTCAGGCCCACGGCCTCGGTGGTAACGAACTGCACCCCCAGCGCTCTGGCCCCTTCGATGCCCCGGCGTTCCAGTTCGGCACCGGAGATGGGCGCAGCAAAGCCGTAGTAGTTCTGGATGTGTGCGGCGCGGTCCAGTGCGCCGGGCCCTTTGGTGAGAACGGTCGTTTCGACCCCTGCGCGGGCCGTGTACAGAGCGGCCGACACGCCGGCCGGGCCGGAACCGATGATGACGATGTTGGGCATAAGTTACTCCTTATCTGGTTCACCTTCCTGCAACCTCTCCGTCATTGCTTCGCAATGCCACCTCTCCTAGTAGGAGAGGCCTTGGCAGTCCTTGCAAAGTCTCCGGTTTCGCCAGAGGCTCTCCTACCAGGAGAGCTGTCGAGCGGATGCGAGACGGAGAGGTTGTACAGAGGAAAACGTTTCAACGGATGGATCAAGTATAGTATACACCTTTTCCCGCAAAAATCTGTGACCAGGTCTCAAAACTGCACACTTTTCATCCGGGGCCGAGTGTGTTATACTGAATCGACTGAATTTGACCCAGGGAGGCACCGAACATGTCCAAGCAGCGTTTGCTTTTTATCACCACCGGCGGCACCATCGCCAGTGTGCGCACCGCACAGGGGCTGCGGCCCGTTCTGACCAGCGAGGAACTGCTGGCCCATCTGCCGGAACTGAACGAGCTGTGCTGCCCGGAGACGCTGGCGCTGTGCAGCATCGACAGCACAGACCTCGGCCCCGAACACTGGCTGCTGATGGCGCGGGCCGTGCAGGAGAATTATGCGCTCTACGATGGCTTCATCATCTGCCACGGCACCGATACGCTGGCTTATTCGGCGGCGGCGCTGTCCTACCTCATCCAGAATGCGGACAAGCCGATCATCCTCACCGGTGCGCAGCAGCCCATCTCCAACGAGATCACCGATGCGAAGAAAAACCTGCGCGACAGCGTCATCTGCGCGCTGGACCCCGGCAGCCGGGGCGTGATGGTGGTGTTCGGCGGGCATGTCATCGCGGGCACTCGCGCCAAGAAAAACAAGACCATCAGCTACGATGCCTTTGCGTCGGTCAACTTCCCGGCGCTGGCGCTGGTGCAGGGCGACCGGCTGGTGCGGTATATCCCCTCGCCCTGGCCCACCGGCCCGGTGGAGTTTGGCCGGGCACTGAACCCCAAGGTCTTTCTGCTCAAGCTGACGCCCGGCCTTGGCCTGGAGCTCATCCCGGCCATTTTTCAACAATACGACTGCGTCATTGTGGAAAGTTTCGGCGTGGGCGGCATCCCGCAGCGGCTCATGGACGCTTTTGCAGAGAATCTGGGCGATTACGACAAGACCCGCAAGATCCTGATCCTAACCACACAGGTCACCTACGAGGGCAGCGATGTGGGCATTTACGAGGTCGGCAAGCGGGTCCGGAACCGGTTCCGATTCCTGGAAGCCCACGACATGACCATCGAAGCCGTCGTCACAAAGGTGATGTGGCTGCTGGCCCAGAACTGCGAGAGCTTCGACCAGCTCCAGCAGCGGTTCTATCGGCAGGTCAATTTTGATACGTTTTATCATTGAAAATAACAATACCGCCGAACGGCGGTATTGAAGGCGCTGTGTCCAAAACGCAGGCGGCCGCCCCTTGCCGGTACCTAGGCGCCGGGCAGGGCGATTCTCGGTACGTTTCAGATCATGAAAATCGCCCCCAAATTTACAAAAACGTTGCAACTGTGCCGTTGCACAAGCCAAAAGGTATGGTATACTATAAGAGGATTCTGGCAGAACTTCTGCCGCAAATGCCCCGCTGAGGGGCCAAGATAAAGGAGCATTGGAACAGTATGGTTCGCATTACTATGGAAGACGGCGGCGTCATCGACATTGAGCTGAATGAGGAAGCCGCCCCTCTCACCTGTGAGAATTTCAAGAAGCTGGTCGGTCAGGGCTTTTACAACGGCCTGACCTTCCACCGCGTCATCCCCGGCTTTATGATCCAGGGCGGCTGCCCGCTGGGCAACGGCACCGGCGGCCCCGGCTGGAGCATCAAGGGTGAGTTTGCTGCCAATGGCGTCAACAACCCGATCAAGCACACCCGCGGCGTCATCAGCATGGCCCGCAGCATGAGCCCGAACAGCGCCGGCAGCCAGTTCTTCATCATGCACCAGGATGCCCCCCATCTGGACGGCCAGTATGCCGCATTCGGTAAGGTCGTGGCCGGTATGGACGTGGTGGACAAGATCGCTGCAGTCGCCACCGACTGGAACGATAAGCCCAAGACCCCGGTCCGGATGAAGACCGTCGAGCTCATCGAGGGCTGAATCACGATCTGAAAAAGAGCTTTCCGCCGCAGGGCGAACTTCACCCCATGTGTTAGACAGTATACTGTCTAACACATGGGGTGTTTTGCATGCCGAAAGGGCACCGCAAGTACAATGGAACACGGATCAGATTTTTGTCAATCCCGACTGTCCGCCTCCAGCAGCGCACGCTTCACGCTGATGAGGCTCTGCGGGCTCACGGAGAAGCTGCGCAGGCCGAGTTTCAGGTACTGCACGGTGTTGGCCGGGTTGCCGACGGCCAGACCGCAAATGGTCACGGGGATCTGGCCCGCGTCCGCCGCCTCCACGACCATGGCGATGAGCTTTTTCATCGCGTGGCTGGCCGGGCGATAGTAGCGCTCGGCGATGGAGAGGTCGCGGTCCACGGCATGGGTGTACTGGATGAGGTCGTTCGTCTCAATGACAAAGAACTCACACCCGTGGGCCACAAATTCTTCCGCCGTCAGGCAGGCCGACGGTACACTGAGCATGACGCCGAAGGGCATCTTCTCGTTGAAGCGCTCCCCCCGCTCCCGCAGGTGCTGGCGGCAGTGCTCCACCAGCTTCATGGCTTCGTCCCAGTCTTCCAGATTGGTCACCATCGGGAACATCACCCGCAGCGGGCCGTCTGCCGCCGCACGGAACAGCGCACAGATCTGGGTTTCGAACTGATGGGGGCGGCGCAGGCTGCTGCGGATGCCCCGCAGGCCCAGCTTGGAGGACTCCGGCCCCTGATGGGCGTCGGCCATGGTGCGGTCTGCACCAAAATCAAAGGTGCGCACCGTGACCACCCCGCCCTTTGCCGCCGCCAGGCAGGAGTGATAGAACACATACTGCTCCTGCTCGTCCACCGGGCGGCCCGGCAGCATCATGTAACCGCTGCGCAGCAGACCTACGCCGGACGCGCCGGACTGCCGCGCCGTTTCGATGTCCTCCTGCCCGAAGCAGTTGGCCAGCAGTTCAAAGGGCTGGCCGTCCTTCGTCCGGCACGGCAAGGCGCAGACGCGGTTCATCTCCTCGTTCTCCCACTGCTTCTCGCAGATGCGGGACATCGCCTGCTGGCGGGTGACGGCATCCGGGTCGAGGATGCACTCGCCGTTGTCGGCGTCCAGGATGGCCGTGCGGCCGTCGCAGTCGTTCAGAAAATCGCTGCCCACCTGCACGATGCCGGGGATGTGCATAGCCCGCGCAATGATGGCCGCATGGCTCTGCTTGTTGCCTTCTGCCGTGATGATGCCCAGGATCATTCCGGCGGGCACACTGAACAGGTCGCTCGGCATAAGCACCTCTGCCGCCAGGATGACGGGGTGGTCCAGCGCCAGCCAGACGCGGGGGCGGTTGGTCAGGATGTTCACCACGCGGCGGGCAGCATCGAGGATGTCCACGCTGCGCAGCTGCATATAGGCGTTGTCTTCCATCTGGGCCAGCTGGTCAGCATAGCGGCGGCCGGCCCGGTCTACGGCTTCGGCTGCGCCGACGCCTGCCTTGATCTGGAACCGGACTTCGTTCATGAAGCCCTCGTCCTCCAGCATCATGCTCTGGAACAGGAAGATGGCCTGTTCGGTGGGGCCGCTGCGCTCAGCCATCGAGTCCAGCTCGGCCTGTGCCGTCTTGACGGCCCGGTCCAGCAGCCGCTGTTCCCGGTCCGGGTTGAACGGCCCTGTGCCGAAGCTCTCGGTCCTGCGCTCCACACGGCTCACCTGCCCCAGCACCAGGCCGGACGAGGCGGCATATCCCTGATAGACTTTCATTCCTCCGTCACCTCCGTCGGGGCAGGCGTGGTCAGTGTGCGGAAGACCAGCGCCTGCAGGAATGTATTGGGCAGCAGCGCTGCCCATGCGGCCTGCGCCGCGTTTCCGCTGCCCTCGAACAGCGGTTCAAATCCCTCGATGCGAGTGCGGTCGCAGGTCTCCAGAAACGCCTTTGCCAGCGTCTCCACGGTGTAATACCGGGTGGGGTCCACGCCCACATCCTCGGCGGCCGCTTCCAGCGGGGCCAGCTCTGCGTCCTGCATGTTGGCCAGCTTGAGCGCCAGGTCTGCCGTCAGTGTCACCGGGTACTTTGCCTTCACCGCCTTCTGCACGGCGTCGAACCGCTGCCGGAATGCGGCCGCGTCCTGTGCGGTCTGCTCATTCTTCGCCACCGCATAGGCACAGCCGCGCAGCCGCCCGAAGGCCCGCAGGGTGTCGTAATAGCCCAGCTCGATGTTCCGTCTGGCCGTGTCCGGGTCAAAGTGGAGGATATCGCCCAGCTCCCAATAGCTGCGCACCATGGTGGTGGGCAGGCCGGTGCGGTTGGGCAGGGTGATGCCCACCCCTTCCAGATCGACACAGACCAGCTCCTCGGCCCCCATTTTCTGGGCCAGCCCTGTGGGCATGTTGTCGCGGTAGCCGCCGTCCAGAAACTGCACCCCGTCGATCTGTTTGGCCCGCAGCGCCGGGAAGCAGGCAGCCGAAGCCAGCAGGTAATCTTTCACCTTGCCTTTCGGGATCTCTTCCAGCGGCAGCTCACGGGGCTTCAGGCCCCGCTTTTCCACCGTGACGAGCCCGAACCGGATGGGCGAGGCGCGCAGTGCGTCCTCGTCCAGCACCCGCTCCACGATCTCTTCCAGCGGGGTGACATCCATGCCGCCCGCGCGCACCACGTCCCGCAGGAACTGGTGCAGCTCGGTCAGATTCCGGGTCTCCTCCGGCAGCTCCATCACGTCCTGGCTGCGGATGCTGGTCCACATATCCCGTGCGGTCTCGTACAGGTCCAGCGCGAACATCGCGCCGTTCAGGCTGCCCACACTGGTGCCGGTGATGATCTGCGGGTTCCAGCCGAGTTCGGTCAGGGCACGCCAGACGCCCATCTGATAGCTGCCGCGGGCCCCGCCGCCGGCAAGCACCAGTGCCTTTCTGGGGGTATCGTTCTGCGCCATCCAATACGCCTCCTTGTCGTCCGATTCAAACCTGCAAAAAGTATACCATATTTTCGGGAAAATTTCTCCCTGTTTTTGGAACAAAAAGCGTGGTATAATTTAGTAAATTATGACTGTGAGGAGGACTGCATGAACTGCAACCAATGGATCTTTGATATGGACGGCACCCTAACCGACAGTATGACTGCGGTGTGGGAGAACGCCCCGCTGGCGCTGCTGCGCCGCTACGGCCGCACCCCAAGGGCCGACCTGCGCTCCACGCTCCTGAGCATGGGCATGGCGGACGGGGCGCAGTACCTTATCCGCGAATACGCGCTGCCCCTGCGGCCGGAAGACTATTTCGGCGTGATGCGCTCGGTCATCGCCGAGCTGTACGAGACCGTGGAGCTCAAGCCCGGTGTGCGGGAGCTGCTGGCCCGCCTCAAGGCCGAGGGTGCCCGGATGTGCATCTGCTCCAACACCTGGAGCGACCAGTGCAAAGCAGTGCTCACCCGCCTGGGCGTGGACGACTGCTTCGAGTTCTACATCGAAGCCCAGGGCCCCCTGCACAAGAGCCGCCCGGACGTCTTTTTCGCAGCCTTACAGCGCCTCGGCGGCACCGACCCGCACCGCTGCGCCGTCTGCGAGGATTCCCTCTACGCGGCCCGCACCGCCCACGACGCAGGATTTTACGTCATCGGCATCGCCGACGCCGCCAGCGCCGCCGATGAACCCGCCCTCCGCCGTGTCAGCGACCAGTTCCTGACCCGGTGGGCGGAGTTGAAGTTCTGACAAAAAGAGGCCTTGCCCGTTGGACAAGACCTCTTTTCTATCGTTTATCGTTCCAAAAACTTCCGGAAGGCTGCCCTCACGGCGGCTTCGCGGCCGCGGGGGATGGGGACGCGGGCACCGCTGCGCATCCACAACTCCCCCACGGACAGCTGCGACGCCGCCGCCAGATTGACCACATAGGAGCGGTGAGGCTGCAAAAAGCGCCGGTCGGCCAGCAGCGGCTTTGCCACTTCGGAGAAGGGCACCCGCAGCGAGAGCGAGGCCACATCCTCGCCGCTGGCAAGGTGGAAATGCACCACATGGTGGGTGCATTCCAGATACTCGATGTCCGCAAAGGGGAGGGCCCGCAGGCCGGTCGCCGTCGTCACCGGGATGACGGGGCCGTACTCCGGCTCGGTGGCGCGGTCCAGCAGGGCCGTGAGCTGTTCGGGCCGGAAGGGGATCTGCAAATACTGCATCGCATCCACCCGGAACGCCTCGTAGGCGTAGGCAGGCGTGTGGGCCAGAAAGGCCAGCGGTGCCCGCACCCCGCGCTGCCGCAGCTGTGCCGCTGCCTGCAGACCTGCCGCCGGGTTTGCCGCTGTCAGCTCGATGAGGTACAGTTCGAACCGGCTGCCCGCGTCCTCTTTCCGGAGCAGGGCCCCCGCGTCCTCCAGCTGTTCCACGATGCAGGCATCGGCCCGGCGGGCATAATATTCAAGGCAGTGCCGCTGCACCCGCCCCCGCAGCACCGCATCCGGGCTGCAGACCGCAATGTGAAAGATCATTTTTTCAATTCCTTCCTCCTGCCCGGCCTTCCGGGCGCTTGCATTTTGCGCCGCACGGGAGTATAGTTACTATAAAATCAGAAAAGGAGACGCCGCCATGAATCAGCCCCTTGTCAGCATCATCCTGCCCGTGTACAACGCCCAGAACCATCTGGCCCGCTGCGTGGGCAGCATCTGCGCACAGACCTATTCCAACATCGAGATCATCATCCTGAACGACGGTTCCAAGGACCAGAGCCTGCCCGTCTGCGAAGAGTTCCGCGCCAAAGACCCCCGCATCGTGCTGGTGGACAAGGAAAACTCCGGCGTAGCGGACACCCGCAACCTGGGCCTGAAGCTGGCCGGCGGCAAGTATGTGCAGTTCGTGGACAGCGACGACTATCTCGACCCGGACTTCACAGCCGCTCTCGTGGCCGCGGCCGAGGAGCACACCGCCGACCTCGTCATCGCGCCCTACAAGATGGTCATCCCGGCGGGCGCTTCCAAGCCCGAACAGGTGCTCGATAAGATCCAGGACGAGCTGGGCGTCATGAGCGTCGCCCGGCCCCCGGAAATGCGGGAGTACGGCTTTCTGCCCGCAGGCGTTTATGACAAGGACACCTTCGCCCTCCGCCTGATGGACAAGCCCGCCTCCTATTTTTACAGCGTGCTGTGGAACAAGCTCTACCGCCGCGAGATGCTGCTTGCGCACGACATCCGGTTCACCAGCGAGATGCGCTGGGCCGAAGATCTGGTGTTCAACATGCAGTACATCCAGTACGCCGCGGTGTTTGCTTCCATTGCACAGCCGGGCTACTACTATGTGCAGAATCCCCAGAGCATCTGCCACACCCAGATCAACCCCGCCACCCTCGTGCAGAACAAGATCCAGGTGTTCCGCTATTACAAGGACCTGTACACCCGTCTGGGCATGTACGAGCAGGTGCGCCCGCAGCTGTACAAATTCCTGGTGGATATCGCGGAGAGCACTTACCCTTCCGGCCCCTTCAAGGAGGTCATCGACGAGGCCAAGGCCTACTGGAAGGATGCCCGCGAGGACGTGCAGACCCGCACCGCCGAAGCGCGCGAGCGCTGGAACGGCATGCGGGAGGAGCTGCGGGAAACGGCGCAGGAACGCAGTGCCGAGTGGAAGGCCCGGCACGACAGCGACCCCAAAGAATAAGCAAAAACAACAAACGGGAAGCCGCAGGAGCTTGCACGCTCCGGCACGGCTTCCCGCTTTTTATGCGATGTTCAGCGGCCGGGTGCTCAGCAGCCGATGGCGGCGCACTTCTTGGCCAGCCACTCGCGCTCCTCGTCGTTCAGGCGGGGTGCCAGCTTCTCGAACACCTGACGGTGGTAGTTGTTCAGCCAGTCCAGCTCGTCCTTGGTCAGCACACCGGGCACGATGGGAGAAGTGGCGATGGGCACGAACATGATCGGCTCAAAGCCCAGGAAGGTGCCGTACTGGTTGTCGGCCTTGTGCACACACACCAGCTCGTTCTCGATGCGGATGCCCACCAGATCGGTCTCGTACACGCCGGGCTCGTCGGTCACGATCATACCCGGGCGCATCAGGGTGGTGTTGCGGCCGTTCAGGGCGTGGGGGCCTTCGTGGACGTTGCCCACAAAGCTGACGCTGTGGCCGGTGCCGCAGCGGTAGTTGATCAGGTGCTGCCACAGCGGTTCACGGGCAATGGTGTCGATCATATGGCAGTCGCAGTAGTCCAGCCAGACCGCCTTGGCGATGTCGATGTGGCACTGCAGGGTCCAGGTGTAGAACTTGCGCTCGTCCTCGGTCAGCTCACCCAGCGGGTAGGTGCGGGTGATGTCGGTGGTGCCGTCCATGTAAGTGGCACCGCTGTCCACCAGCAAAAAGCCCTTGCGCTGGAGCTTTGCGTGGTCCTCCGGGGTGGCGTGGTAGTGCATCATGGCTGCGTTGCCGCCGTAGGCCGCAATGGTGCCAAAGCTTTCCACGATGAACTTATCCGTGGTGCTGCGGTACTTGTGCAGGATCTCGTCCACGGTCAGCTCGGTCAGCTCTTCGCCGGCTTCCAGACGCTTTTCCAGCTCGATCTGGAACCGCACCATGGCCACAGCGTCGCGCAGGTGGGCTTCCTTGTCGTGGGTCAGCTCCACTTCGTTCTTCACGCCCTTCATGGGCAGCAGCGGGTCGGCCAGGTCCTTCACGGTGAGGGCGGCGTTGTTCTCCAGCACCTGATACACGGCATAGTTCACGGTGGCGCTCTCTGCCAGCACGGTCTGGGGCTCGGTCTCAGCGGCCATGACGTCCAGCACACTGTCGTACTCGGCCAGGGTCACACCGTTGGCTTCCAGTTCCGCCTTTGCCTCCGGGGTCACGCGGGCGGTGTGGATGAACAGCACGGCGCGGTCCGGGGTGACATAGCAGTAGGCCATGGCGTAGGGGGTGCACTCGATGTCCATGGCGCGCAGGTTCAGCAGCCAGGCAAGGTTGTCCAGCTTGCCCACCAGCTGGGCGGTGCAGCCCAACTCGGCCAGCTTTGCACGCAGCTGGCCCAGCTTTTCGGCGGGGGAGAAGCCTGCGTATTCCTTGGGCAGGATCCAGGCCGGGGTGGCGGGCAGAGCCGGGCGGCCCTCGGTCCACAGCTCATCCTCCAGGAACAGGGTCTGGATGGCGGCGTTCTTGGTTTCCAGCGCCTTCTTCACGCTGTTCACCAGCGCGCAGCTGGCGGTCAGACCGCACAGGCCCAGCTTGCCGCCCTCAGGCACCACCTTGGCGCAGTATTCCTCCACGGTGGGCACGCCCGGCTCACCCATCTTCATCAGCTGGATCTCGGTGCCTGCGATCTCCTTCTCGGCCTGCACAAAGTAACGGCCGTCGGCCCAGACAGCACTCTCGGTCATGGTGACCACGAAGTTGGAGTTTTCACCATGGAAGCCGGAGAAGTAGGTCAGGGAGGTGTAGTGGTCGGGCAGGTACTCGCTGGAGTGGGGGTCGCCCACCGGGATCAGGTACACGTCCACACCGTTTGCCTGCATGGCGGCACGCAGGGCGGCCAGCCGTTCGGGAACTGTATTCATGCTCATAGAAAAGCCTTCTTTCTCCTATTTGCCGGAAGAACGTCCGGCGGCGGTGGTTTGCTACTGCATATTGTAGCATTCCGGCGCAAAGAATGCAATGCGGGAGTGTCGGCTGCATCCTGCGGGGGCGGACCGCCTGCCGGTCGTTGACCGTCCGGGGGCGGGGTCTTGCCGTCCGGGGGCGTCCGACCCTCTGCCGGAGCCTGCCCCTTGCCGAATCGCTGCCCGCCGGGGCCGCCGGTTCCCCTTATTTGTCGTCCAAAACGCGAAAACGCAACCAAATTGCAAAAAATGTTACAATTTTTTCTTGAAAAAGGCCGTTTTCCCATTGACAGGCTTGCTATAATAGAGATGTAAGATTTTACGGGCCAGCGCTCTGCGGCTCTGTCTGCTAACAAAGAAAGAGGCATTCAAACTATGACCAAAATTGATATTTTTTCCGGCTTCCTGGGCGCCGGCAAGACCACTCTGATCAAAAAACTCATCAAGGAGGCCTTTGCCGGCCAGCAGGTCGTTCTGATCGAGAACGAGTTCGGTGAGATCGGCATCGACGGCGGCTTCCTGAAGGAGTCCGGCATCCAGATCAATGAGCTGAACGCCGGCTGCATCTGCTGCTCTCTGGTGGGCGATTTCCGCGCCGCTCTGCAGCAGGTGGTGGAGCAGTACCACCCCGACCGCATCGTCATCGAGCCCTCCGGCGTGGGCAAGCTGAGCGACGTGACCCGCGCCGTGGAAGGCGTGGCCGAGCACCTGGATGTGCAGCTGAACAGCTTTGTCACCGTGGCCGATGTGAACAAGGTCAAGATGTATATGAAGAACTTCGGTGAGTTCTACGACGACCAGATCAGCCACGCAAGCTGCATCATCCTGAGCCGCACCCAGAACGCCACCGAGGAAAAGATCGCCGCCGCTGTGGCCATGCTGCGTGAGAAGAACCCCACCGCTACCATCGTCACCACCGCCTGGGACGCCCTGACCGGCGAGCAGATCCTGAAGGCCATGTCCACCAAGGACGACTTCAAGGCTGAGCTTATCGCTATGGCTGCCAAGGCCAACGAGGAGCACGCCCACGAGGACGAGGAAGAAGAGCACGAACACCATCATCACCACGACCACGATGATGACCATGATGAGCATTGCTGCTGCGGCCATCATCATGATGACGACGACGATGATGAGGATGAGCACCATCATCACCATGACCACGATGACGATGATGAAGACGAGCATGAGCATCATCACCACCACGACCATGATGACCACGACGAGCATTGCTGCTGCGGCCATCATCACCATCATCATGACCACGACGCCGATGAGGTCTTCACCAGCTGGGGCGTCGAGACGGCCAAGAAGTTCTCCAAGGCTGACATTGAGCACGCCCTCACCGAGCTGGACACTGGCAATTACGGCATGATCCTCCGCTCCAAGGGCATCGTGGACGGCGGCGCAGACGGCTGGCTGGAGTTCGACTACGTTCCCGGCGAGTGGGAAGTCCGCGCACGCGGTGCAGACGTCGGCGGCAAGCTGGTGGTCATCGGCTCCAAGCTGGATGAAAAGGCCATCGCCGCACTGTTCGGCTGCTGATCGACCCTGAAAGGATAAAAGATTATGGCAAATGAGATCCCGGTTTACCTGTTTGTGGGCTTCCTCGAGAGCGGCAAGACCAAGTTCATTCAGGAGACTTTTGAAGACCCCAACTTCGACTCCGGCGACAAGACCCTTCTGCTGGTCTGCGAGGAGGGCGAAGAAGAGTACAATGAGAAGAAGTTCGCCTTCCCCGGCGTGACGCTCTACAACCTCGAGGACAAGGCTGAGCTGAACCCCCAGAACCTCGCAAAGCTGGCTAAGGAGGCCGACGCAGGCCGCGTGGTCATCGAGTATAACGGTATGTGGATGCTGCAGGATCTGGCAAACAATCTGCCTGAGAACTGGATCGTCTACCAGTGCATCGCCACCGCC
>OGKX01000665.1_pt1 | contig 18062 bp, 22 predicted proteins | sample 1572541 | NCBI WGS metagenome assembly OGKX01 (sample SAMEA2581982, study PRJEB24529) | metagenome | biome: Human gut stool | place: China | collected 2011
CATCCATGATATCAATTCACCTGGTGAATCCACCGTTGTGATATCCAAATTCATGGGATGCACAACCATCAAGAACAAAGCCAATGGTGCAAAGCAGACAGGCAAAGGCAATATCTATTATGGTACCAGCCTTTGGACAGACATGGTGCTGGAGTATATCAATACCGGTAATATGCCGCAGTTTGATCTGCAGGTCACCAACGACGACCCCTCCAGCAGTGTGGGCAGTCAGTCCATTGCTTACTATGGATGTGAGCTGACAGGTTCTATCCCCCTTTCCATTTTGGACAGTGAGGAAGCCATGCTGAATTATGAATTTAACTTTACCTATCCCAGAGTAGCCAAGCTACGTGGGTTTAACGAGCCTGCGTCTTATGGCGGTTGAGAAAGGAAGGATAACATATGAGTAAATTATTTGCGTTCTTAAACCCCGTGCATGTTCGTGAAGAAAAGGAAGTTGTGATTTCCAAACGTTTCAAAGACGAAGAAGGAAAAGTGGTTCCTTTCAAGATCAGATCTGTGACACAGGAGGAAAATGACGCGCTGACCCGTCAGAGCTACCGCAAAGTAAGAGGAGCAGATGGCCAGATGGTCAAAGAATTTGACATGATCACTTACAGAAGAAAACTGGCTGTGCATGCGACGGTTTTTCCTGATTTTGCAGACAAAGAACTTTGTGATGCCTACGGGACCATGGACGCTACCGAAGTTGTCGCAAAAATGCTGCGTCCCGGCGAGTTTGCTCTGCTTGGTGAAAAAATCAGTGAACTTTCTGGTTTTTCTGCCGACGACACAACCGTAACTGAAGCAAAAAACTGATTGGCGGCGGCGATGCGGAAACGATGATCGCATATTATTGCTTTGTCAATTTCGGCATGCTGCCGCACCAATACGCAGAACTTCCTTATGCGGAACGGATTCTGATTGCTGAATTTGTGACAAAAGAGATTCACGACAGAGAACAGCAGAGAAAGGAGATGGAATGTAATGGGTAATATCAGAGAAGTATTAGCCATTGAGGACAAGTTTTCTGCTGGGCTTGGTGCTTACATCAAAATGATGGAGCAAAGTGGAGCTGTCACAAAAGAAACCACTGCGGCTGCCAAAATGGCAGCCCAGCAGGCGCGCGTATATCAGTCGGCTTTACGGGTACAGACAGCGGAACAGAGGCTGGCTGCGGCTCAGGCAAAGGCGCAAACAGCAAGTATCCGTGCTGCCGCTGCGGCGGAAAAGGAAGCGGAACGGCAGGCAAGAGCCGCTGCAAAAGCACAGAAAGAGCATAACCAGTCCATGGAGAGCGGAAGCGGATCGGCTGACCGCCTGACTGCGGCATTGAAGAGAATGGCTGGCGGTTATATTGGGCTGCAAGGGGGAAAAGGGTTGCTGCAGATGTCAGATACCTTGGTATCCACGACTGCAAGGCTGGATATGGTCAATGATGGTTTGCAGTCCACTGCGGCATTGAACAATATGATTTTTGCCAGTGCCAACCGTGCCAGAGGTTCTTATACAGAAATGTCTGCGATGGTATCCAAATTGGGGTTGCTTGCCGGTGATGCTTTTGGCAGTACACAGGAAATCGTTGCCTTTGCGGAGCAGCTGAATAAACAAATGGCGATTTCAGGTACCAGCACCATGGAAGGGCAAGCTGCTATGCTGCAGCTGACACAAGCCATGGCATCCGGTGTACTACGTGGGGAAGAACTGAACTCTATCTTAGAGCAAACCCCTATGATTGCCCAAACCATAGCCAATTATCTTGGAGTGAATGTTGGGCAGATGCGAGAGATGGCATCTGAAGGGGCTATCACAGCAGATATCGTAAAAAATGCCATGTTTGCCGCGGCAGAGGAAACCAATGCAAAATTTGAAGAAATGCCTATGACATGGGGGCAGGTTTGGACTAAATTCCAGAACTATGCAACTATGGGGCTGCGTCCTGTGCTTCTTGGTCTTTCTTGGCTTGCGAATAACATTGCAATCATTGGTCCTTTGGTATTGGGGGCTGGTGCGGCTTTTGCTATCTTTCAGGTAGCAGCAAACTGGACGAAAATTGCTACCGTTGCAACGGCAGCGTATCATGGGGCTGTGACTCTTTTATCTATTGGGTATGGTGTTTTGACTGGCAACACAGCAGCAGCTAGTGCCGCCACTATGGTGTTTAATAGTGCTCTTTTGGCATCGCCTATCACATGGGTATTGATGGGATTGGCACTCATCGTGGGGGCGTTGTATGCTGGCGTGGCTGCCTATAACCATTTTACAGGTGCGTCAGTATCTGCAACAGGCATCATTGCCGGTGTAATGTCGATGCTGGGCGCCCATGTTTATAACACTGTGGCGTTCATGTATAACGGCTTTGCAATTTTCGCAAATTTCATAGGGAATGTGTTTAACAATCCTGTGGCTGCGGTGAAAGTGCTTTTTTACGATATGGCACAGACCGTCCTTGGTTATTTGCTGAATATCGCTAACGGTATCGAAGGACTGGTCAATAAAATACCTGGTGTGACCGTAGACCTGACCAGTGGAGTGGAGTCGTGGATCAATAATCTGGGAGCAAAGTCAGCCGCTGTAAAAGAGTCTTCCGGCTGGAAAGAATACTTCTCTCCTATGGAATATAAAGACTATGGCAGCGCATTTTCTTCCGGCTACGATAAAGGCTCCAATTTCTTTTCCAATATTTTTGGCGGTGGCGTTGGTGCTGATCTTGGTAACTTTTCCGCTGGTGGTGCTTCTCTTGGTGACATCAATGATAAACTGGGTGGCATCGGGAAAGATGTGGGTAGCATCAAAAAATCTGTGGATATGTCCAAAGAAGACATCAAACTTATGGTGGACATGGCTACCCAAAGATATGTCAATAAAATCAATTTGACGGCACAGACGCCTGTTATCACAGTAAATGGTGCCAATACCGGCAACACAGAAGCTGACCGGAAAGCTATGGCGGATGTTATGGCATTGATCTTGCAGGAACAGCTTGCAGCAGGTAGTGCTAAATCTACGGCAAGGGTATAGGAGGTATAAAATATGTCAGCGAAAAATGACTTTGGTCTGTTTTTTAAGAGACATAACGTAGCGGATGACTTGGTGTATCGACTTCCTGTAAACCCGGAAAAAATCCCTGTTTCCCAGGACAGCGCAAACGAGGAGTATAATGTGCTGGGTATTGGTCCCATAATGGTGCCAAGAATCCCAAACTTAAAGAAAGTAACCATCGAAAGTTATTTCCCTGGTCGAATTGACCGTATGACATTGACCAGCGGTGATTTCCGACCGCCAGAGTTTTACATCAACTTTTTCCGAAGTGCTATGGCAAACAAAGAAGTGCTGATCTATGCTGTTTCTAGATGTTACGAAGATGGTACTCCTTATTTTGTCAACGACCCAGGTATCTATGTGCTGGTGACTGGTTTCCAAACGGAAGAACGAGGCGGTGAAACTGGGGACTTCTACTATACACTGGAATTAACTGAGTACAGAGATTATAGTCCTCTTACCATTCAGATCCAGACAGAAGCAACGGCAGAAAAGCCCGCCACAGCCACTACAGAACAGACACGCAGCATCCCAAAAGGACAGCTATATGTGGGTATGACAGCAATCCTAAATGGAAAGTATTTTTATTCCAGTTATGGTGACAAGCCTTCCGGAAGCGGAAACGGCAGACGGGTGGTGGTGTCCCGTATCATCAATGACGACAATGACAGACCATATCCAGTACATGTAAAATCAGAATCCGGCGGGGCTTTGGGCTGGTGCAAAAAAGGAGACTTACAGGGGGTAGATACACAGTGAAAACAGAACTTTTGATCACGGAAAAGCGGACAGGAAAACTCTGGGACGCCGCCCCTTGTGTATCCACAGCAAGCTATACCACCAACCGCACAGGCAGCCCTGGGAAATTTACATTCACCCTCATCAAAGCCGGCGGCATCTCCTTTGTGGAGGGGGATGTGGTACGGTTTTCTGTGGATGGGCAGGTGGTTTTTTGTGGCTGGGTATTCCATAAAAGCAAAGACCGATGGGGTATCATTGAAGTGACCTGTTATGACAGTATGCGGTACCTGAAAGCCAATGCCTCTTACCACTTTTATGGGCAGACGGCAGGGCAGATTTTACAGCAGATCGCTGCAGACTTCCAGCTTCCGGTCAGTACTATCGAGGACACGGGATACTCCATTCCTTCCTTGCTGGAAGACGACCAGTCCTGTCTGGATATCATTGAGGCAGCCATCCAACAGACGCTTTTGAACACCGGAAAGGTGTTTGTACTGTTTGATGATGGAAACGGTCTGAGCCTGCGGGAAGCGGCTAACATGAAAACAAATGTGGTATTGGGTGACCGCTCTTTGGTAACCAATTATAAATACGAAACAGATATCGACAAGCAGACCTATAACAGCATCAAACTGGTGCGGGAAAATGAGGAAACAGGCATGGCGGATATGGTGGAAGCCAAGGATACTGCCAATATCGAGCGGTGGGGTCTGCTACGGCTGTATCATACCGTAGACGGGGAAACTAATATCGCCAAGATGCGAGAACAGGCAGAAACTATGCTTGCTTACTATAACCGCCGTTTGCGTACCCTCAGTGTGGAATCTCTGGGTGTGCTGGGGCTACGGGCTGGAATGATGATTCTGATGAAAATACAGGGGTTGGGTGATATCGATCTTGATCAGGAGGTTATGATTGAAAAAATCACCCATACTTTTGAGAATGACAAACATACCATGAGTTTTGATACGTTGGCGATTTGAGGTGATTGTGTGGAATTATTAGATGTATTACAGCAGATTACTCAGGAAAACAACAGAGCCATGCAGCCCACCGATCTGGTGGTAGGAACGGTCACACAGGTGAAGCCGCTGGAAATCACAACAGACAATCAGGCTGCGCCTTTGCGTTCCCAAGTGCTTTATTTGACGGCTTCTGTTGTTGAAAAGAAAGTAACGACTTTTGCACACAGCCATGACACCACCCACAACCATACTGTCACAGACGCTACTATCATGCCTGCGGGAGAATGCTCCACGGAGCTGACGGGTATCACCTGCTATGAGAATGGGCAGGCGCTACCCAATGACGGCTTTATCACGTTAAACCGAGGGCTGGAATTAGGGGACAAGGTGCTGATGCTGCGGGTGCAGCATGGGCAGAAGTATGTGGTTTTGTCCAGAGTTTTTCAGGAGGTGTGAGAAATGGCAACTTTGCCAGAAAATGTGATCAATATCTCCCAAGGTGTGACCTTTACGGAACAGCCTTCGTACACATGGTATGTCAATCCAGTGACAGGGCGTATCTCTGGCATGGCTGACGGGTTCACCGCTGTGAAACAGGCAGTGGAGATTCTTTTTTCCGTAGAGCGGTTCCTTTGGCAGATTTACAGCCCCAACTTTGGCATGGAATGGGAAGGTCTGGTTGGGCAAAATCCCGGATATGTGGCTTTGGAGATTCAGCGGAGAGCGAAAGATGCCATCCGTACAGATAGGCGTATGACGGAAATCACAGATTTTTCCTATCAGGTGAATGGGGATAGTTTGACCGTAGAATTTACGGTACAGACTGTATATGGACCTGTTCCACAGCGGATGACAATATGATTCCCAAAAAGTTTTCCATTTGCAACATTTACAATAAATAGAAACATTTTGTGAAATTTTGTTTCTTATAGTTGCAATTTGTGATATGATGGAGAAAAATGGAAAGGGGAATATTTATGGGTAGATTTTGTAAGAAATGTGGAAAAGCGGTCGGAGAAACAGACCAATTCTGCCAGAGCTGCGGAGCGAAGCTGGATCAGGAGAAAACTGTGCAGACAGTGACAAGAGAAGAAGCCATTGCTTCAAAGGGAAAAACGCCTGCAAAAGGCTGTTTGATCGTATTGATTCTGGTGGTCATTGTTGGGATGGTGAGCTGTGTGGCTATGATGGGCAGTTCTTCAAAGGTGGAACAGGTAGATAAAATCTTTTTGGAAAGCCTGAATACCAGTGTTGGCGCGGAATGTACCTACACAATGTCAGACCATTTGGCATACTACGAAGAAGACCTGCAGGAATATATCGGCAGCGGCAGTTTTACGACACCGGCTACGGGAGATTTGAAGTACACTTATAGCTATCGTGCAGTTGTGAAAGATAACGAGGTTATTATCATCAAGGCAAGTGTATTTGACCCAGCAGGTGTACAGGTGTTAGACCATTATGATAATGACGCTGAATGGGAACATTTGGAATCCACAGACCAAGCAAAATAAAAACGAAGATAGGCACTCACAGTCGTGGGTGCTTTTTTTATGCAGAAAGGAGGGAACAGCTTGATAGATTTCAGCAGCAAAACATACCAAAACCTATTGCAGACCATGCTGGGGCAGGTATCCAATTCCTATGACAAGCGAGAGGGCAGCCTTATCCAGACATCTGTTGGCGCTTCTGCTTATGGACTGGAAGCCTTTTATCTGGCACTGGATCAGGTGCAGCTTTCCGCTTACATTCCAACAGCAGTGGGCGAGTCCTTAGACCTTCTGGCGGTCATCGCAGGGTTGACACGTTACCCAGCGTCGGCGGCTGTCCGTCTGGGTAAATTTTCACAGTCAGTGCCTTTGGGGGCAAGATTTTCCACCATCAACGGGGCGGACAGTATCAATTTTATTGTCAGCGGTACCACAGATAACCCCAATGAATTTCAGTTAAAAGCGGAAACAGTTGGCATTATCGGCAATGATTATACGGGGAACATCCTGCCTATTACGTATCTTCCTGGGCTGGAATCTGCAGTCATTGATGACATCTTGATTCCTGGGGATGATGTGGAAACGGATGATGATTTTCGGCAGCGTATCATCAATGCCCTGAACGAAAAACCTTTCGGCGGCAATGTGGCAGCCTATCGAGAGTTTATTGGTGGGCTGGAAGGGGTAGGCGGTGTACAGGTCTATCCCACATGGAACGGCGGTGGTACGGTGAAATGCTCCATCATTGGGGCGGATTTTGCGCCTGCGTCTGAATTGCTGGTGGAAACGGTGCAGAACGCTGTTGACCCACCTGTGAATCAGGGGTTGGGACTTGGTATGGCTCCCATCGGTGCCAAAGTGACCATTGTCGCACCAGAAGCTGTCACCATCAATGTCACTGCCAATTTGACGCTGGCGGCTGGCTATGAGATCGGGCAGGTACAGCAGCCGGTGGAAGATGCCATTGCCGCGTATCTGCTGCAGGTGCGGAAGGGATGGGCGGCGCCTACTGTCCCCGGCGGCGTGCAGTATCAGGCAGATGTATATCTGGCGCAGGTCATTGCCGCCATCATTCGGGTGCCGGGTGTGGTCAATGCTACCAATGTGCAGATGAATGGTCAAGCGCAGGATGTGATACTGACCCAGACCGGGACAGTGCAGCAGGTACCAAAAGAAGGGAAGGTGAGCCTCAATGTGGCAACTTGATACGGATTTACTGCGGTATCTGCCACCTTGGTTCCGGCGGATTCTGGATTTTCAGGAGATTTGCAAAACAGAAAGCGCCCAGATGGAAGCCCTTACCGCTGCCATCAATGCGGTGGCAGACAATTTCTTTTTTCAGACCATGGATGAGGGGGCTGTTTCCACATGGGAAAAGATTTTTGGTATTGTGCCAAACCCTCAGACGGAAACACTGGATTTTCGCAGACAGCGGGTGCTGAACCGCGTTTCTATGCAGCCGCCTTTTACCCTTGGGTTTCTGTATCAGAAGTTAGACCAGATTATCGGCAAGGGGAAATATGAAATCCATGTGGACTATCCAAACTACATCCTGTATATCCTCAGCAGTGCAGAAAACCAGTCTTATGCCACGGAGGTTTCTTATACGGTTGGGAGAATCAAACCAGCACATATCGTATTCATCAATCAACCTTTTGTGGCAAATAAACTCACGCTAGGAGAAACTGTGGCGCTGTCTGCTTTGGTGTGGCAGTACCGTCTGGGTTCGTGGGGATTGGGTTTGACGCCCTTTGTATTGACAGAAGATAAGGAGGTGGTCGTGGTGCCATCAAATTATAGTGTGCAACAGGAACTTTTGGAGGATACGGCAAAAGCCATTCCGCCCAATGTAACCAGTGCCAGAATCAATGGCAGTATCGTCATTTCTTCGCTGGATAGAACAACAGTGGGAAATGTGGCACAGGTGCAGTATACAGTGACAGCAGAACAGACCTCGTTGGTGACGCAGATCGAGCTGCTGGACAGTGACGGGAACGTGCTGACGACTTCTCCCGTATATGTGCCGGTAACAGAGCCGGCGATTTTCACCCATAAAATTCAGGTAGATGTAAAGGAGGGATGACCTATGCCGAAATTACCAGCGGATTTGCCGGAAAACTGGACGCAAGGGCAGACTATTAGTCCGAATGGGACAGAAGTGGGGCTGACAGAAAAACATGGTTATAATTATCTGATGAAACAGGTCAACGATACCCAGACAGAGGTCAATAACATCAATACAGCCTTGACCGATGTGGCTCAACAGGCAACGGTAGACGAAATCAACAACAAAATCGGCACAGAAAGTGACGCCGACACACAGCCTACATTGTTTGGGCGGCTGGCACAGTTGAAAAATGTGCTGCTGGAAAAGCTAGCGGAGGTGCTGACGAAGGTCACGGGGATTGATGGGAAGATTGGGACGAGTGGGGATTCAAAAGAAACACAAACATTGTTTGGAAAGTTACAAAAGATACTGTACAGCACAGAGAAGGACAATATTGAGCTGGTTCCATCAGATAATGTAAGGGCAACATTGTATACTAGTCCATTTGTAGCAACGGATTTTGCGTTGGTGATTAAAAGAAAAGCAGAACACAGTGGTGTGATTAAAGTTAAATTCAAGTTATATAACACACAAGGAAGCAATTCAAAAACAAAATTGGTGTTTGGTTCATTAAATAATATAGCGTTGAACGAAACCATTTCAAGCGGTAACATAACTGAAAATAGCGGTGTCAGTATGAATACAATTTTGTTTAAAAACCAGGAGGGGGACGTCGTAGATGTGGATACTGAATTTGATGTAAGTACACCATTTTTGAGTAGCTTTGCAAATTCAAGTTCATCAGAAGCTAAAAGTTTGGTTAGAGAAATTTACATTCCTGTAGAAAAAGGTGAATACTACATTTTAGCCACAAAAGGGTTTACTACATGTACCTTTAAAGATGTAACTATTTGTTATGATGAGAAGGAGGTGTCATAAATGGTAGTCAATTTTGATAAAACCACAAAAAGAGTTCTTTGGTATAACATTTATCAAGGCCAGGAGGATGCAGAGAGCAGATTAAACGAAACCACCATTTGGATGGAAGGCAGCCTTCCTGATGTAGAATCCAGAGATGGATATATCGCAGTTTTTTATGTCAATGAAGACATGGACATGCAGTCCATTCGTGTTGAATACGAACCAATTGCAGAGCAAGAGCCAACCATGGATGAAAAAATCTATGCAGCCGTAAGCAAAAGTCAAGACGAAATCCGGCAGGAAGGGGCGGACATGGTCATGGAGGAACTTGTGAAAAGGGGGCTGATCGTATGAAGACAGGAGCAGAATATTTTTTGGACTACTACAAAGGTCGCTTCGCAAAAGGCGAATTGACAGAGGAACGGCTTTCCCAGATGGTCACTGCTGGAACCATCAGTGAGGATGAAAAACAGTATATCATGTCTTGCGTGGTAAACCGTGAACAGGAATACCTTGGGTATTTGAGAGACTTGGGGGTGGATACGAGTGAAGCTTAAACAGGCAGTAGAAAAAAGGGTGAACGAGATTGCAAGTTTTGAAGAAAAGTCGTCCGATTTCCAGAAATTGATTGACGCACTGCCACCAGGTCAAGTAAAAAACCTTTTGAAAGACCCTGTGTGCAGTGAAATATTGTCAAAATATGGCGTAACTGAATAACGGTAGCGGTTACATGGTTATTTTCGAACAAAACGAACAAATATTTGACAACATTGGTTTGGGGACGTTGGTGTGAAATGAGGTGGTATATATGACTTGGGAAATTGTAGCAGGAATCGTGCTTCTTGCCGGATTCATCATTACTATTGTAAAAACCATTATTCCGCTGACAAATGCGCTCACGCGTTTGACAGAGCGGATTGATTCCTTGGCGGAACAGGTAGAAACACTGGATGAGAAAAAGACAGAAGCACATAAACGGCTGTGGAGCCATAACGAGAATCAGGATGCCATGCTGCAGAACCATGAACAGAGGCTCCATGAGCTAGACGGGAAGTGGTACACCCAATGAAACGAAAACGAAATACATATACCAAAAAGCTGGTGAAGTGGATTCTAGCAATTTCAGTTTTTGATTTGCAGTTATCCTATTTGCTGGCTTTTTTAGGTCGTGTTGAAATTGCGGAAAACTTGTCCATGACGGTGGTGACGACTATCATCGGTACGGTCATTACATATTGCATCAAGTCCTTTAAGGAAACAAAAGAGGAAGAGAAGCTGCGATTTGACCGGGAAACAAACAACGCAAAACAAGAAGAAGTTTGGACGAATAAGGAGGTCTGAAGTATGAAAGATTTTTTGAATTTTTTCATTGAAAATTGGTATTTCATCGTGACTGCCATTGTGATGGTGGTTATGGCTGGCGTCATTTGCTGGAATTTTTTCAAACTGCCTGCAAAAGAACAGATGGCAAAGGTAAAGGAATGGCTGCTGTATGCGGTGACCGAAGCGGAAAAGGAACTGGGCAGCGGTACCGGACAGCTGAAACTGCGTCAGGTTTATGATTTGTTTGTGCAGCGGTTTCCAGCAGTGGCAGCGGTGATTTCTTTTGATACGTTTTCCGGTTGGGTGGATGAAGCGCTGGAACAGATGCGGGAAATGCTGGCAAAAAATGAACAAGTAGCGGCTTATGTGGAAAACTGCTTTTTGGTACAGGAAATTAGAGAAGGGGTGGCTATTGATGGCTAAAGTAACAGCAGCAGAGCTGGTAGCATTTGCAAAGTCAAAGCTGGGCGTCCCTTATGTGTACGGCATGAAGGGTACTGTCATGACACTGGCGAAATACAATGAGCTGAAAGCCCTCTATGGTGCTTTGGTCTGGGACAGCGATAGAAACAAGGTCGGAAAGGTTTGCTGTGACTGTTCTGGTCTGATCAGTTGGGCAACGGGTATTGTCCGCAACTCCCAGGGATACCATGACACGGCTTTGGAGGTTCATCCCATTTCTACCATCAGCAAGGCGCCGATCGGGGCGGCTGTGTGGCAGAAGGGACATATTGGTATCTATATCGGTAATGGAGAATACATTGCCGAGGATGGAAGTGCTTATGGCTGCCGGAAGAATAAGCTGAGCAAGGCAAGCTTTACGCATTGGCTGATTTTGAAAGACATCGATTACACAGTGAAAGAGGAGGTAGATGACGAGATGGTTGAACAGGCGAAATTGATCATTGACGGGAGAGAGTTTATCGTGGATCGTATCCTGAAGGACGGTGTAAACTATATCAAAATTCGAGACATTGCCGATGTGCTGGGGTATGAAGTGACCAGCAAAGGCAGTATTGCGGTGCTGACTAAACGGTAAAGAAAATGGGGCGGTATATCCGCCCCTTATTTTTTATTCTGTGAAAAGTTCTTTTGCAAGACCACTGGTATATTTGCATCCAGCAGTAAAGCCTTTTTCTTCGGTTTCGGCTACCAGCTCGTTTAATAATTCTTCAGCTGTGAAATAATCATCAGCGTTCAGCTTCTCTTTCAAAAATGCAGTGAGTTTTTCCATCTTTTCTCCTCCTGTTGAAATTTCTTGCAGTTCATCATTTCTTTCCTTCAGGTAGCTTTGGTATAAACCGGCGATTTTCTTCATAATAAAGTACCTCCTTAGTATTATGTGGATAGATTTACGGCTATACCAAAAGACCATTTACTTTGCCACCGATTTGCCACCGTTGCACAAGTATTGAATAGTGGCATTAAAATTCTTTTGATTTGACTTGGTATTAAAAACGTGATAAATTCAGCATTTGTCTGGAATACATGGTCATGTTTGATTGCGTATAAATCTTTGTAGAGCATTATACTTTTTAATGTTCTTTTAAGAATTTCTTACCGAAAAGAGAATTTGCGGACAAACCTCTGTCGTTTATGGTATGATGCAGAAAAATGAATCAAGACCAACCAAAAGGAGGACGGGTAAATGAAAAAGAGAATTTTTGCATTGGCTATGGTGCTGGCAATGGCAGCCACAGCAGCAGGCTGCGGTGCGAAGCAGTCAACAGATGTAGAAGCATTGCTGCAGAAATCAAATGACACAATGGCGCAGGTGACAAGCATGTCTGCCCAGATGGAAGTACAGATGGATATGGCTTATGAAGAAGAATCCATGAAGTCTGTGGTAAAATCTGATATGGATTTGATTATGGATCCTTTCAAAACCAATATGACCATCAGCATGACATTGAACGACGAAGCGTTGCAGACATATGAAATGTATGCAGTACAGAACGGTGATACCGTGGATGCATATATGCAGGTGGACGGAGAATGGATCCATCAGCCTATGGCAAGCACAGATGTTTCTCAGTACGACGCAAAACAGAACATGGATCTGTATCTGAAAAACATTGAGGCCTTCAAGGTAACAGGTACAGAAGAAATCAACGGTAACAAGACAACAGTAGTTGAAGGTCTGTTGACAGGCGACTCCATGGAAGAAGCCCTGAAAAACTCCGGTATTGAATCTACAACCGCAGGTCTGGGTATTTCCACAGAAGATCTGGTTACACTGATGGACAGCGTAGAAGGCATGCCCGTCAAACTGTGGATCAGCGAAGATGGCTATGTGATGCAGTACGAACTGGATATGACAGCAATGATGCAGGGTATTCTGGACGTTATGAGCGCAGGGGAAGAAAATCCCATTACCATTTCCAAAACTCTGGTACACATGACATGCAGCAACTTTGATGCAGTACCTGACTTTGAAGTACCTGCGGAAGCATTGGCAGCAGCATAAAAATGAATTTGAAGCAGAGAGACCAAAAGATCTCTCTGCTTTTTTCATGGGCAGAAATATGGTATGATGGAGGAAAAGTTTTGAAAGGGGAGAACATCATGCTGGACAATCGTGTGGAAACGTTTCTGGCCCTCTGTGAAATTATGAATTATACCAAAACGGCAGAAACGCTGCATATCACCCAGCCGGCTGTTACTCAGCAGATTCGCTGGTTGGAGGAATATTATGGCTGCCGGCTGTTTTCCTACCAAGGGAAAGTTCTGCGCCTGACAGAAAAAGGGGAAACCCTGCGGCGCCTTGCTCAGCAGATGACAGCCAATGCCCAGGGAATTCTGCAAGAGATGGAACGGGAAGAGAACACGGAAATCCATTTGCGGATTGGTGCCACAAAAACCATTGGAGATTATATGCTGCCGCCCATTATGGTGGATTTTTTACAGGAACATCCGCAGTATCGCCTGCATTTGACCGTGGATAACACAGGAAAACTGCTGCACATGATGGAAGAAGGAAAGATTGATTTTGCCATCGTGGAAGGCTTTTTTGATAAAGAAAAATATGACTTTACCCTTTATAAACGGGAACGGTTTTTGGGAGTCTGCGGAAAGAATTGTCCTTTGCGAGGAAAAACCATTTCTTTGTGGGAAACCCATGGGGAACCGCTGATCCTGCGGGAATCTGGGTCAGGTACCCGGGATATTCTGGAGGAGCTGCTGAAAGAGAATAATTTTACGGTACATAGTTATGCCGCTGTTCAGGAGATCAGTAATTTTCAAGCTATAAAAGCAATGACGGAAGCTGGCCTTGGCATTACATTTTTGTATGAACCAGTGGTCAAACAGGAATTGGAAGAAAAACGGCTCTTTCCTCTGGAAATTTTGAATTTTGAAATTTTTCGGGAATTGAATTTTGTTTATCTGCAAAATAGCTTGTTCCGGAAGACATGGCAGCCCTTTGTGGATTTTGCACTGAAATGGGAAAAATGAATATATGCATGTTCATAGATGCAATTATGCTATATGAACATATATAAATTGTAAAATTAAAATATAATTATATAAATAATTTCCTGTAAGAATATAGGGATTGTTAAAAATAATAATAATCATCCTTAATGTTACCATTGTTTTATAATAAATTGCGGTACAGATAAGGAGGTCTTGGTTATGTCATATAGTCCTTTGCTTGGTTCTGCCTTCAACAGAACAAAACTGAGAGATGCTGCACATCACTGCACATTTTCTGGTATGTGTTCCATGTGCACAGCGGATTGTGTGGGTACTTGTGAAATCGGTTTGTCTGCCGTTCGTTGGGCAGATGCTGTGTATCCTACCACCACCGGGGATAATCAGGTGGCATCGGAAAAACGGTATCCCATTGATTATTCCCATTTTAACATCAATGGCCGGGTGTTTGGCGCCATGGGTGCAGAAGCGGATTCCGACAAGGCAACCATTCATGACGTGAATCTGGAAACAGAAATCGGCACACTGCATCCTGTGAAATTGAAATTGCCCATCATTCTGCCGGCTCTCATCAAGCTGAACTGGCAGGATTATTTTGGTGGTGCGGCTATGGCTGGTGTACTGACCGTCATCGGCGAAGGTGCGGTAACCAAAGATCCTACTTTGCGTCTGGAAAACGGCAAAGTGGTACATTGCCCGAAGCTGAAAGAATTTCTGGATGCTTTCCGAAAATATTACCGTGGATATGGGCAGATTATTTTGCAGGTAAACATTGACGATGACCGCATTGGTGTGCCGGAATACGCCATCAAGGAATGCGGCTGTGAAGCCATTGAATTTAAGTGCGGTCAGTCCGCAAAAGGTACACAGCCTGTGAACCGTCTGGAAACACTGGAGGACGCTTTGAAGGCACAGCAGAATGGTCTGCTGGTGATTCCTGATCCTTCGGGTCCGCAGGTGCAGGAACGTTACAAAGCAGGATTTGGAGAAAACTTCCGTTCTTATGGCAGACTGCCCATGTGGGATGAAGAATCCCTTTGCAAACGCATTGAAGAACTTCGTGCCATTGGATTGAAGAATGTATATTTCAAAATGGCTGGCTACGATCCGGCTGATCTGGAACGGGTACTGCGCATTGCGTCTATGGCACAGGTAGATATGGTTACATTCGACGGCGCAGGCGGCGGCTCTGGTTACAGCCCTTGCAAAATGATGAACGAATGGTGCCTGCCCACAGTGGCAATGGAAAGTGAACTGGTGCAGATTATGTCCCGTATGGAAAAAGAAGGCTTGAGTCTGCCCCATATTGCCATTACAGGCGGTTTTGTCATGGAAGATCAGGTTTATAAAGCATTGGCATTTGGTGCGCCTCATGTCAGCGCCATCGGCATTTGCCGGGCATCCATGGCTGCGGCAATGAGTGCCAAAAAGGTGGGAGAACTCATGGAAGCAGGTAATATCCCCACAGAACTTCAGCGGTTTGGTTCCACAGTGGATGAATTGTTCCCAGATTTGAGAGAACTGCGGAATATTTATGGCGAAGAAGCCAATAACTTCTCTACTGGCGCTATCGGCGTTTATTCTTACTTGAATCGGATTGCCTTTGGTCTGAAACATTTCGCCGCACTGAATCGAAAATTCTCTCTGGAATACATCGACAGAAGCGATATTTTCCCTTTGACAAGAGACGCAAAAGATTTGCTGGATGGAAAATGGATGAAATAACATAGAATCTCGCACAGCAGAGTCTGAACAGGCTCTGCTGTTTTTTTGGATTTTTTCCCCTCTTTCGGGAAAGAATAGGGGGAAAGAAACCAAAATGAGGTGATCATATGGGAAATACAACGGCAAAGAAAGCGGAACAATGCCGGATGTTTTTCGTAGATGGAAAGAAATTTAAGACGAACGCCCTGCTGGGCTTTTTCCGTGTGCCTTTGCGTCGGGAAAACGCCACAAAGCTGGCCTTACTGGCAGAGGTGCTCCAAAAAGGAACAGAGAAATATCCTTCTGTGACAGCGGTGGCGGCAGCGGCAGAGGAGTGTTATGGTGCTCTATGGCAGGTGCAGATTATCAAAAAAGATGGAGAAGCATGGCTGTCTTTCTCCATGGAAGTTTCCAAGCATGTGTCAGAGAAAGAAGTGCTGGATTTTCTGCTACAATTGATGAAGCATCCGAAACGGACAGAGAATCTATTCCCAGCGGAAACAGTGGAGCGATGCAAAGCTATTTTAAGACGGCGATTAGAAGCCAAAGGAGATGACAAAATCGCCTTTGCTGCAAAGCGCGCCAGAGAATTAGCGGCGGAAGGTGAAGGGGCAGGCATTTGCGCTGACGGGTATCTGGAAGATTTGGAAAAACTCACTGCGGCAGACATCAGCAGTTTTTATGAAGAAGTGCTGGCGCATGCCCCGGTGTGTCTCTATGTCTGTGGTGACAGCGACGGCAGACAAATGTTAAAAAAATGGAAAGGGGAACTTTCTTTACAGGGAAAAGACTTATGGGAATTTGGTCAGACCTGCCGGAAACAGGCTTCTTGCCGGAAAATCGCCGAAAAAGCCAATATGGGACAGACCCGGCTGGTGCTGGCTTTTGATTCCGGTATCCATCCGTGGGACAGAGCCTTTCTTTCTCTCAGGGTGCTTTGTGAGGTGCTGGGCGGCGGCAATGGGCTGTTGTTTCAGGAAATTCGGGAAAAACAGGGATTGTGCTACGATATTTCCATGACATGCGACACTATGACAGGATTGGCCTTTGTTCAGACAGGCGTTGCAGGGAAAGATGCCAAACATACAGCATCAGAAATTTGTCGAATTTTGCAGAATGTGGCGGATAATGGCATCAAAAATGATGATTTTCAAGATGCAGTGGAGCAAATACGGCGAAAAATATCCGATATTTCTGATTCTCAATGGAAAATTATGGACTATGTGGCGGAACAGGAAATCATTGGCACAAATCTGGATTCTCAGCAAATACTTCGCAGACTGGCAGATGTGACCGCAGAAGATGTGGTAAAAGCGGCACAGAAGCTTTCATTGCGGACAATGTATGCCCTGACAGGAGAGGAGGAATTTTCATGGGATTGATGCGCCATGGTGCGGGAGAAACCATATTGCGGGAGAGAGCGGCGGCAGGCATGCGCTGCAGTATTTATCCTAAAAAACAGTTTGGAGAAAAATTTGCGGCAGTAGTGGTGCCTTTTGGTTCCAACGATGTATGCTGGCAGGAAAATCACAGCGAAAAACCTATCCGATTCCCTTTGGGCGTTGCCCATTTCATTGAGCATAAGCTATTTCAGCAAAGCTGGGGAGATGCCCTTTTTCAGTTTGGTAAACAGGGGGCGGCAGCCAATGCCTTTACGGATGGAGAAAAAACAGTTTACTATTTTTCCTGCCGCGAAAACTTTATGGAAAATCTCCGGTTATTACTGGATTTTGTACAGCACCCCTGTTTTCAGGAAGAGGATGTGGAAAAGGAAAAAAGCATCATCCGCAGTGAAATCCGCATGGGGAAAGATGATGCAAACCGGGCGGCTTATGAAACCATGGTGGACTTGATGTATCAGAAGCATTCTGTGCGTTTTCCTGTTGCGGGAACAGAAGAAAGTGTGAAAAACACCACAGCAGAAAAGATGCAGAAAGTCTATGATGCCTGTTATCTGCCTCAAAAGTTTTGGCTGATTTGTGCCGGTGATGTAGATGACCACCAGATTATGGTTCGCGGGACTCGCCTGGAAATACTGGTTGTTCACGGTACGCACATCCACTGTGCCATCCAGATTCAGCTGCAATGTCTGCTCCTCATTGACCAGGGAATTGCTGTAGTAGCTCACATCCACATTCCGGTCGCTTCTCTCTTCAGCCACTACCACTGCGGTATACTGAGGCGGATAGATCAGGGGCATGGGTGCATCATTGCGATACCAGAAGGTTGCCATCATTCCCACCGACAGTGTAGTGAAATCCACCACATACGTATCCGGGTTGATGAAAAAGTTCACCGTGTTGCCGTCCGTATCCTCGATTGTAGCGAACAAAAGGCATCCATCGGCTCTGCGGCCACCCTGTCCTGCCGGTACCAGATCCACAATGGTTCCCTTCA
>OGKX01000681.1_pt1 | contig 17689 bp, 11 predicted proteins | sample 1572541 | NCBI WGS metagenome assembly OGKX01 (sample SAMEA2581982, study PRJEB24529) | metagenome | biome: Human gut stool | place: China | collected 2011
GCGGTATCAATATCGGGGCAGTCGATAAAATCCTGTTGAACTTCCAGCGTACCGCCGGGCTGTTCTCCAATATCCTATATACCAAACTTTTTTCAGTGGTATTCCTTGCGCTTTCTTGTTTGGGAACAAAGGGAGTGAAAGAGGAAAAAATCACATGGAACAGGATTTATGTATTCCTGACAATCGGTTTTATCCTGTTCTTCCTGAACTGGTGGCTGTTGGTTCTGCCGTTACCACTGGCGGCAAATACAGGTTTGTATATCTTTACCATGACAGCCGGGTATCTTTCGCTACTTGCAGCCGGAGTATGGATTTCACGTTTGCTGAAAAACAATCTGATGGATGATGTGTTTAACACCGAGAATGAAAGTTTCGCACAGGAAACACGCCTGATAGAAAACGAGTATTCCATTAACCTGCCGACCCGGTTCTACTACAAAAAGAAATGGAATGACGGGTGGATAAACGTTGTAAACCCGTTCAGAGGTAGAAGAAGAACAAATCGAGCGATTTCTGTTAAACTCATATACTGGCTGAAACTGAATGTAAACAACTTAAAATCAGCGATATGGGTAAAACAAAGGAAAATAACGGAAAACATCCGAAAAGGGATGACTTCGGGATGGTTGGGAACTTCGGTCGGGAACTACCGATTTTGTTTCCCAGAGTTTCCCACAAATCTACGTACCCTAACCGGATTGAACTCAATAATCCTGTCTCAGTTTGGTATGTGCAAATGAACGCAAACCCACCATGAGGTCTAATTAGAAAGTCTAATTACTTCGTGGGTAATTAAATAGATTTAATAAAAGACTGAATGTCAACAATTAACAAGGTTTATCCGTCCGAAAATCCTTACCTTTGCCGACGCATTTCAAGGATAGCCGGACTCCTACAATCGCAATACATATCATAAAAAGGAGTACACAATGAAAATCTCAGTTTCACTACATAATGCCCCTAAGAAGGGCGAAGACCAGAACCTCCGTCAGGTAATCTTCCGAGTACGAGAGGGCAATAACGATTTGAAGGTACGCACCGACCTCATGGCAGACCCAACGCTTTGGGATGAGTCAGTACCAGGTTACAGACGCACCACAAAGTTGGGCAAAGGCGGTACAAAGGCATTCAATGATAAGTTGCAAGACATCTTCCGACTTATCGAAGCAGACTTCACACCGATGCGTGATGGCAAGTGGCTGAAGGAAACCATCAATGGCTACCTTCACCCAGTTGCAGAACAGCCTAAGCCATTCTCACCTCTGCCTTGCGAGGACAATGAAAAGGACACTTCACTTGAAAACCTTGACAAAGGCACAGTTCCTGATTGGTTCATGAAGTACGTTGAGCATTGTGATGTCAGCCATGGAAGAAAGGCTTGCTACCTTTCCACCATCAAGAAACTACGTCGCTATGAGTTGTTCAAGCGAGAGTTTGAAGGTCAGAAAGACTTCAATCTCTACCCTGACACATTCACAATAGATGATCTCTACGACTTCTATGAGTATGTCGAGAACGAGTACATCTACTATGATGAGCATTTTGACTGGTATCGTCAGTTCCACATTGACAAGAAGCCACCTATCAAGTACACCAACAACTATATGCAGACCGTCAGAAGTCATTTCCGTGCCTTCATGAACTGGATGACCAAGAACGGCTATAGTTCCAACATGGAGTACAAGAAGCTGACAATCAAGCCTGATGTCTATGCTGACCCTATCTATCTCACTCTTGAAGAGCGTGACAAGGTCTATTATACAGACCTTACCAAGCATCCCGGACTCTCTCTTTACCGAGACATGTTTATGTTCCAGTGTCTGGTTGGTTGCCGAGTGTCAGACCTTTATGCCTTCACTACTCGCAACATCACCGAGGATGGCTTCATCGAGTATCTTCCTCAGAAGACTCGTGAGAATGCAGTCGAAGGAGCACCTTCTTCCTTCTGCCGTGTTCCTCTCAATGATAAGGCAAAGGAGATTATTGAGCGCAATATGGACAAGCGTAGTGGTCGCCTATTCCCATATCGCAACAAGAACATGTATGCTTATGGCATCAAGATGCTGCTTCTTCTCTGTGAGATTGACCGCATGGTGACAGCCAGAGACCCAGACACAAAGGAGTTTACACGATACCCATTGTACATGGTTGCTACAAGCCATACGGCAAGAAAGACCTTCATTGCCAACATCTACAAGAAGGTGAAAAACCCTGAATTGATCTGCTCTATGACAGGTCATATGCCTGGTTCCAAGTCCTTCCGTCGCTATCGCCACATTGATGACGATTGCAAGTGGGATGCACTTGAAGGTATCGAGTAAGCATACTCAACTAACCATCTAAAGACAAGCAAGATGAAAGTAACAGCATTTATCCGTCAGAAGCAGGTTGCCAAGAACAACACTACTGACAAGAGCACCATATTTTTCCGTATTCGTGATGGCAAACTCGACATCAAGGTTGCCAGTGAACTCTCCATCAATGCCAATTACTGGAGTGATGACCGCCAAGGCTATAAGCTCCGTGTGAACACTGTCTCTGATGCAGTCAAGCGTGAACTCGACCGCAAGGTCAGGGAAATCACCGACCTTATCAATGACAAGTATCACAAAGGTGTTGATGGCAAGTGGTTGAAGCACCTCATTCAGTTGTATCACCATCCCAACATGATTTATTCTGAGGATGGCATCGATACCCGACTAACCAATCAGATTACAGAGTACTATAACCATCGAAAGGTGGCTAACTGTACCATCTATACCTCGCATACCATCATCAAGAAGATTAAGCACTTCGAGCTTTACATGCAGAATGTCAAGCGTCGCAAAGGCTATGTCATGTATGCTGAAGCCATTACCGAGGAAGACCTTTATCTTTTCAAGGAGTACCTTCTTGACGAGTATATCATCTTCCAAGACCATCCCGAGATTTTTGAAGACCTGAAGGAGTGGCAGAAGCCAAGGGCAGAAATGTCTGAGAATGGTGCGTATGACATTCTTCACCGCCTTCGTACTGTCATGAAGTGGGTTGACTTCAACGGCATTCCAACGACAAAGCCGTTCAGCCGCTTCGAGTTGAAGGCTCCGACCTATGGCACTCCATGGTATCTGACTCTTGAAGAAAGAGACAGAATCTGGAACCTTGATTTGTCTGCCGAGAAGAACCAGTTGAAGTTCCATCGTGACATCTTCATCTTCCAGTGCTGTGTTGGTTGCCGTATGGGTGATATTGGCAGATTCACCAAGGATAACATCGTCAATGGTGCTTTGGAGTACATCCCACATAAGACTGCCGAGAGCTCAGGCAGACTTGTGAGAGTTCCGCTGAACCAGAAGGCTCGTGAAATCCTTGACAGGTACAGTTGGCGCAAGACCACACTTCTCCCTTATTTCGAGGATTGGGAGTACAACGATGACATCAAGAAACTCTGTACCATGGCAGATGTGACTCGCATCGTTTCGGTACTCGACCCGAAGACTCGCACCGAGGTGAAGAGACCACTCAATGAGATAGCAAGCAGCCACATGGCTCGACGCACCTTTATCGGCAACATGTACAAGAAGGTCAAGGATCCAGACCTTATTGGCTCGATGTCAGGTCATGTCGAAGGCTCCAAGGCTTTCGCCAGATACCGCACCATCGATGATGACATGAAGCGTGAACTCGTTGACATGATCAACTGACACACCTGCTCTGCCACACTTGCTCTGATGTACTAACGTTCTGTCTGGCAGATGTCCCTATACCGCATCTGCCGACAGGACACATGTCAAACCTTTTAATACTGCATATCAAAGAAGAAGCATATTCAATGAATACCCCCACCTCCTGACCAATGGATTGGTCATCAGGTACCGAGAGAATCAACCGCTTTTATCACTGATATACTTACTATGTCACAGAAGCATTTTACTCATGAGGTCTTCCTCACTCATGTGGTGAGTCTTGACCTACTGGATTACCTCTGTCCAGTTCACAAGAAAGAGGTGTTGAGAGTCGATGCTTTCCGCGACCTTCTCAACAAGACCTGCCAGCAGCCTACAGGTGCAATGACCAAGGAGGGTACTCCACTGGTCGTTACCCCTGGTCAACTGGTAACGTCGGTTTCCGAACTCGCACGAGTGTGGGATTGGCACAGGGATAAGGTTCGTGACTTCCTCAATGGACTTGCCGAACGTGATGTTCTCACGATCGACATGCACAAGAAGTTCATGGTTCTTTCATTCCCTTATCTGGCAGACCGTATCTCAGCCTATGCTCCAAAGGCTGATGATCAGGTATCTGCCGACCCAACACCTTCGCCTGATGGAGCAAGCGAAGATAAGGGTCAGAAGAAGGAAGGCTCACCTGTCACTCAGAATGTGGCTACTGCAACCGAGGGTGCTACAACCAAGGATGCAAAGGCTGGCAGTCAGAATGATGGTGAGAAGCGAGAAGGTGTTAATTCTGATACTGCCAGACGTGGCGGTTACATTCAGGAAGACCTCTTCTCTGGTGTTGATAACGCTGGCACTCAGCAAGTGCCGGTTAATACTAACCAAAACAGGACTGAATAATGGATTTATACTCAATGATTCAGGCTGGTGGTCGCATGAATTTCACGGTCACTGGCGAGGATCTTGTCCAGTTCGCAGAGACCATTATCGAGAAGACTATCGCTATGCGAGATGCCGAATTGGCAATGGCTCCAAAGGATGAGACCTATTTAACGACTGACGAGGTCATTGCGAAATTCCATGTCTGCAAGACCACCTTGTGGACTTGGGAGAAGAATGGCTATCTGATTCCTTCACGCTGGGGTAAGCGTAAGACGTATGCCTTATCGGAACTCCATGCGCTCATGAAGGACAAGAAGAAGCGTCTGCCGAATCTTGCTGCTCAGGAGAACAAGTTGGCAGATACGCTTGGAAAGGAGGTGCAGGGCTGACAGGTATCTCTGATGATGGGCATGGTCAGCAGTTGTACGCTGTCATAGCCTATCCTCAGAGCCTTGCAGGAACAACAGAATGGTGATGTCCTTTGGCAGACACACCATGCCTTACCCTTTTCCCTTTTGTCAATGCTGAATTTCTGACCAGTTTCACCTCTTGATCCTCATTCAAGGCACAAGCAGTGAACCAGGCTTTCCGGCATAGACACACCCAAGGGTGAAGGGATGCCAAAGCGACACATACTATATTATATGTAGTAAGAGTCGCCCAGGCATTGATTCGAGACCATCCTTCTACTCGGACATTACGCAGCAGACAGAGGTCAGCGAGGTGTCTCTGACCACAGTCCACTATCATGCGTAAAATCCGTTTCTGGAGGCTTTGTCGAGGTCGTAAGACCATGGCTCTGCCGATGGCTCACCACCTGTCCTGCAGCCTGTCTATTCATCTATTGCAAACATCTTCGATGCCTACGGCTATAACCTTGGTTTTACCTTCGTTAAGTCTTGTATCTGACACGATCCAGCAGAGCAGAAACGATGTCCGTCAGACGTAACGACCGCTTTGCGGTAAGGGGTTTTACGGGGTTGGGGAGCAAGTGTATGTTTTCTATGCCCAGAAAACAACCATCCCTTCGGTCGGGAGCATCAAGATGCTGGCACATAAATGTGAAGGAGGCTATTATGAATAATACCCAAGAACCCCAAACCCCTAACTCTTCTCGTAAACATAAGGGAGGTCGTCCACCCTTAGCAGAGGAACAGAAGCGAACCGTATGCAAGAAGGCTTACTTCACTGTTGAAGAGGCTAAATGCGTCGAACTCGCTGCTGATGAAAACAGGATGTCTGACTCCGAGTACATGAACCAGATGACTATGAACGGCTATGTCAAGGCTCCTATAGATCCTGACTTCGCCAAGGATTTCAGGGCAGCTGCTAACATGGCTGGAAATCTTAACCAGTTGGCATACCAAGCCAACAAGGCAGGTTTCAGCAGTGTGGCAAAGGATATGCTTGATTTGCGTTCAAGGCTTCATGGTGTACTCGACATAATCTACCGCTGGATATGATGCCCAAGATAAGTAACGGTTCTACCTTCGGGGGAATCGTCAATTATGCAAACGACATCAAGGACAAGGGCACAACAATTCTCGCTTCTCGCGGAGTTGATCTTCGGAGCAACTATACCATAGCAAAGTCTTTCAAGATTCAGGCTATGATGAACCAAAGGGTGCAGAATTGTGTCGGACACTTTGCGCTTTCATTTCCTCCAGAAGACGCACATCGTTGCACTGACGGATTCATGCGTAAACTGGCAATGGAGTATATGAAGAAGATGGGCATCACTGATACCCAGTTTGTCATCTTCCGACACCATGACCACGACCATGACCATGTGCATGTTGTCTATAACCGAGTCAACGATTTCGGCAAGACCATATCTGACGGATGTGATGTAGAAAGGGCAATCGCCATTTGTCAGGCGATGACCCGACACTATGGTCTTCACTGGAGTGATGGCAAGATGAAGGTCAATCGTGACAGACTCAAAGGCAAGGCAGTTGTCAAGTATGCCATCTTTGATGCAGCACAGAAAGCATTGCCTGGCAGTCGTACATGGCAGGATTTCATCGATCGTATGAAGGAGCAAGGCATTCAGGTCAAGGTCGCACCTCGTGAAGGTGGCAAAGGCATGGGAGTTGTCTTCACCAAAGGCAATGTCTCAATGAGTGGTTATCAGGTTGACCGACGCAGTTTGACTTTCTACATGTTGAACCAGCAGTTGTACAACATCAACGCTCTGTTGCCTAAAGACCAGTGGTTGCCTGATGAACCGATGATTCATGAGGTCAAGTTTGACGATATGGATTCTGATGTCCGTCTGCCGAAAGTTTCCTTTGGCAAGGAAGATGAGTATGTCGAGGACAGTAGCGTGAATATCTATGATGATAATAACGATTCTGCCTTTTTCGATACCGAAGCGGCTGCCGAACTTGCTTCCAACGTGGCTGCTGCAGCCGTCGAACTTGCCGTTGGTCCGACTGTGGTTCCGACCTCAGGAGGTGGCGGTGGTGGCAGTTCCAGTGGCTGGGGCGATGACGATGATGATGACGAGAAGAAGAAAAGGAATAGACCTAAGTTCCATCGTTAATACATTTAGAATATGCCGAATAATACTACAAAACCCAAGCTTAAACCTGCAAGGATGATAACCAAGGAGAAGGTTCAGGAAGTGAAAGACAAGATGGCTGATATTTCATCCACAGTTGTCTCTTCACAGACTGTGTCTGCACATCCTGCTGAATCTTCTGAGCAGGTCGAGGATGCTGATGTCATTGTTCCTGTCAGTCAGCCAGATTCTGAATCTGTTGATGTGACGGAGAATCCGCCTATTGATGGCGAGTTTACAGACAAAATGCTCAAAGATATTGACGTGCATGACTTCTGTTTCATCTTGGAAACGATGTACAACTATACGGCTGATCACAGAGAAGAAGCGAAGCGCAAGGCACGTGAAGAGAACATCCGTAAGCGTGAAGCATCTGGTGAGGTTGTGTGGACAACAGAAAATGCTGTGATAAAGTGTTCCGAGTACATGAACACTATTAGCAGCGATTTCAACTTGTACCGCGAACAGAAGAATGCTGTTGCCAAGGAACAGGAACAGACATTGAAGACAGTCGCTCAGCAAGCAGAGACCGCCAAACGTCTGGAGACTGTTATCGGCAGGATTGAGGACGTGCAAGGTGTCAAGGCTCCTAAGCGACCTCCATTCCCTTCGTGGGCATGTCTGGCTTACTTGTTCTGGCACTGGCCTATGTACGGTTTTGCATTTCTCTGGCAGTCGAAGTACTTCCGCAGATTCTGCTTTCTCACCGCATTCTTTGTGATGGTGCTGGAGTTCTGCATGATTGTACTTCTGTCATACGACAACAAGGATCTGCATCATGACCGTGCCAAGTATGTCACTGTCAGAAACTGGTCACTGGTCGAAGGTGATACGGCTACCATCAACAAGTTTGACTATGTGGATTTCATCTACAGCGATGTCAAGTACCGCAAGGACGATATTGACGCTCTGCAAGAGACGATTCGCAAGAAGTACGACATCATGATGGAAAAGAAGCAGAAGCAGCAGAACCAGAAACGTCGCAAGTGATATACTTGCAACTACTCTCTATTAAAATTGGCGCACCACCCGTAGTGGGTGATGCGCCTTTTTCTTAATCTGCTATTTGTGGAAACGAACAAATGTAAGTACCCAATTATCAGTTAGCCAGAAATTAGTTATATCATTTGTTATATTATTCTCTTGTAACTTTTGTGCTATGCCATGTATGTGATTAAACACCCAGTATATATCAATATTCATATCTTGGAAATCGTCAATCTTTTGTTTATATATTCTCAGAATGGTAAGAATCTTATTGATATAACCAAGTTCTTTCAATTCTTCAAAATGGTTAAGAACAATATGATGGATTGTCCCAAGATTTGTTTTCAATGCTAATTCTTGAATTAGTAAAGCCCTATCAAGAACTAATTCAAATTCATCCTTTTTGTTTTGAAGACCATAAAGGTTTATTTCTGCTTCTATAGTTTTTAACGCATTGCTTACATCTGCAGGTTGCTGTGAAAGCAGTTCATTCTCAAAAGAATATGCATTTTCACTTTCATCAATATATCCAGATACAATCGCAAATACATGAGACAAAGCTGTCTTTCTGTTTTCAGAAAGTCCACTTATATATTGCTTTACATCATTGAAATATTGGATTCTTTCTGAACGCATAAAAGAGTCAGAATGCCTATTGTCTAAAATAGGTTTAAACTTGTTGATATTTGCTTCCAGATTCTTCGCAATGTAATTAAACTCCTCGTCTGACCAGATAATCTTATCTTGTAGCAAGTTAAATCTGATGTATTGAGGGTTTGAATATCCCTTGCCATCATCCATTAAACCGCAATGCCACATATTTGTTTGAAGGAATTTTGGTCTTATACGCTTCTGCAATACTTCATCATTTTTAGCAAACAGAAGCATATTCATGAGAACAAACAGATTGTCCGAGAGGGCATCCTCTGGAATGCTCTTCATTTTTTCCAAAGCAGCATGTACTGCATTGTCTCCTACGTTGATCTCTTCATTTATATTGTAAATCAATTCGAAGACTTTTTGAGAATCGGCATTGCTTATTACAGATAATATGATTTTTTCTGTTTCTTCATTTACGCAAGTCCCCAAATTATGCAAATCTAAGTTCCTACAAATTACCGAAAGAGCATTCTCTGGATCTTCATTAAAATGAAGTAGTATATTCTTGAATACATAATCAATATGTTCTTTCGATTTTAAGGCTCCTACTGCCATCCTGAAATTCTCGAACAAATCGTCCTTGCTACAGTTGTTGGCAAAATCGGAGAAAATTCTTTCGGCTATATTTGTTTTGAATAGATCAAACCATTTCTCTTCGTCAATGCACATATACAATCTTCCCGAAAGGATATGAAGACCAGTCAGGAACAATTCAGGTGTGTCAGGATTTCCTATAGCAATCAAGGACTTAATTAACAAGTCCTCATTCTCTGTTTGCAGAGATTTATTAAAAGCAAATTCCTGGCCTATTCGTCTAAGGACATTCTTGTCTTGGTATTGGCAACTATAATAGAAACATGGATATGGGAAATATCGTAATAGATTATGTGCAATCACATACCAATTTTCGATAGACAAAAAATATGTGCCATAGTAATTAACGTTTATTCCACTTTCAAGAATAAAAGTCAAAAGTTTTATGCTTTTCCTTATTTTGGTACTATGTTCACCGAATTTGATACTAGTACCGATCCATCCTAATGTTTGAGGTTTCTCAACTTTACAAACGGTATCTTTGACAATATTCGCTTGAATATCGCCTAATCCATCAAAACCTTTTTCGTAAAACAGGTTGCAATCATAAGGCTGATTAAACCAAACACCTGAAATGTAATTTCCTATATTTGATGCAAACAACTTCTCTCTTGTAGGAGTTGTCGCGTCGTTAATGTAATCTTTTAAGTCATTTCGAGATTCTTCAATCAAATCCAGATACATCGCACCAATCATTGAATGGTGTTGAATCCAGAATTTGTTAGGCTGCCATTCCAAAAATTTACTTTTGACAGAAGAGAAATCCAATGCAAATAATGAACGAAGCAAGTTCTCGTAAGAAACAGCATCCTGTTCACCTTCTATGATAGAAAGATCTCCAGAAATCGTGTTATTTCGATAAATCAAGTATTGCCACAGTTCAGTCTTACGTAGTTCTTCATTATTGTTTATTTTGTCGAAGCAGCATGGAAGTAAGCCTGCCTCTTTTACAGATAATGCGAACAACTTTGCTTCAGTTTCAGATAATTCTGTACGACGTTCAAATGAAGTTATAATACGTTCTTGTGGATAGATGACCTTACAAATTCTATTATCAACACTTGAATCAAAAATCTGCTTTGAAATATTTTCTATAGATTCTTTATTTTGAATTTTATCGGAAAGCTCTAGCCATAATTTCTTATATGTTGATGTCGAAAATGACTCGGAAAGGTTCTCTTTTGATTTTTCCGCTAGACTTTCTGAGGGTTGATTATTACGAGGTAATTCTGTCTTAAATTTCTTATTTGATGGATCCGTATATGACTCTGAAAGGTTCTCTGCTAATTTGTCGTCAGTTTCATTTGTTGATTCAGACAAAGATAATGCAGGACGCAAATTTTCAGAAGCATTGCTATTACCAGTTCTTAAATATCTTAAAAAACTGGTAATGACAGTCCTATAATCTTTATTTTTTCTAATCTCGTCGAATCTATTTTCTTCAAATCCTAATTCTTCAAGAACTTCATCTTCTAATAAATAAAGTACATCAATGTGGTAATTCTTATTGAAAAGTATCTGTTCTTTGGTCTCAGTTTGGGATTTATTATCAATTGAAATGAGATATATTTTGGTGTCATTATTGGGATTCCTTATAACTATATCTCTCATCCATTTCAACCAAGCAAGATAGTTGGCATCTGTTCCTGAGAATCCTAAGAGGCAGAACTTTCCGGATAGCATGGCTATACGCATCATGTATGAAAATGCTTCATGCTTTTCCAGATATGTATCATAATCCTCCTGTGCTATGATATAGCACAAGTTATTATCTCCGTCAAAACCAAAAGAGTCATCATCATTTCTAAGACTACCATGTATTTTAATGATATTCTTCTTGTTGACTTGATCTGATAGTCTCTCAGATGTTACAATTTCTTCTTGTGCAAAGTATTTGTTCCCATCGAGTAATTGCTTATTTGTAAATTCAAGCAAATTATCGTAATTGGTTGTATATAGGTTTAGAAATTTATCGCATTTCAACAGTTCCTGATGGGCAGAAAAAACATTAGGTTTAAGGACTTCTATATTGTCATTAACCTGCAAGGCAATTTTATTATTGTCCTTTGAAACCTTTGGTGTACGTTCCTCTATATAAATATCAACAGCTTCTCTATAACCTTTACGTTTTATGTATTTTGAGACAAGAAGAAGAAGGTCTTCTGATGCAAGTCTTCTCTTAACATATTCATTTTTGGCATCTGTCTCTGATAAAATAGTAGATGTAGATTGCGCATTATGATGAAGATAATTTTGATAGTAAATCTCTATCTCTTCAGAATATACATCCTTATACATATCAATCAGCAGCTCATTCCAATTCAAATAGCTTAACGATACGTTTTTTGAAAAGCCTGCTCCAACGAGGGCAGATATTTTGCCCTCGCTGTAGTCAGATGCTAAATTTCTTAATATAGAAATCGGTTCTTTTATCATTGTAAATTATGTTCCTATATATTGCTCTAAATATGAAAGAGAATTTGCTCAAAGGATTGATTCTATTTCTTCAGAAAATCCTTTAGCTTAACATTATCTGTTGTTCTCCAATATATTTGTCCATTAACTTCATACCCCATACAGAACTTTGCTGCAGCTGTTGGAGTATCAAAGACAAGATCCTTTTGGAGTACTAAATCTGTTCCATTATCAATGCAATACTCTTTGATTTGAGTATTACGCTTGTTAAAATACTTGAAGTTTGGAGACCAAGACTTCCTGATTTTACTTCCTGCAAGTACTTTAAGGTTATTAGACTCAAGGTCATAAAGCCCATTACAATAAGCTTCTTTACCTTTTAACAATACACTAATACTGAATTTCTTCATGTTTTGATAAAATTTGCTACTTTATCCCTAATGCCTTGAATGCGGCATCTACAGGGTCTGAATATATTTCGAGACTGAACTTTGAAACGAGGTCGGCAGGAACCTTTGAGTACTGCATCATGTCGGCTACAGGCAAGAGAATACGCTTTGCACCAGCATCAGCAGCTATCTGTAATGCACCGGCAAGATCACTTGTCGGAATGATTGTTCCTCCAATGCTCATTGATCCAAGCACACACATCTGAGGTTGCAGAGGTCTGCCTGTCAAACCTGATACAAGCGATACGAACACTGCCAGTTCAAGACCTTGCAATGTTCCTATACCGTTGATGTCTGTTGCCTTCATGTGCATTTCGCTCTCCGAGAACTTTGATGCCTGAGTGATTCGAGACAGATTGCTACGGCAATAGTTCACAGCTTCCTTCAACTCATCGCTGATAGCACTACCAGAGCCAAAACCAGTATGGGTAAACTTGCCATTGCCAGCCATTACTTGCAGATCCAGACGAACCAAACCAATCTGTCCATCGCCAGGTTGGTGTGCTATACCATAGAGCGAGCCTGCTTGCATTTCACCTTCAGGAATAAGGGCTGAACCGCCATTCTCTGGAGTGCTGACGTATCTTTCTTCGCCATCTTCGAGGTCAATGTAACTGAAATGAACATCGAAGAACTCCAGTCCTCCAATCTTCTTCAGCTGCTCCTTGATTCTTCTACGACCGATAAGTGCATACTCCAAGCACTTGCGTACATCTTCTTTCTGGTACGAACCATCAGGGAAGAGCAACTTCAAAAGACCGCTGACAGTACGCTTCACGGCAATAGTATCACGCTGATTCAAGTCCTTGCCAAGACGGAAGTACTTCTGAATAGCATCGCTGAAATTGTGCTTGCGCATTTCACGCAGACACTCTGAGAAATAATCAGATATGAAACCAAAAGCGTCAGTAAAATACTCAGGGCGCATCTTTGGAATTTCCCATCCTGGCAGATAGTGATGGAAACGGTCAAAGAATGCCGTATCTATCATGTCTTTAGGGAATGGAGAAAGCAAATGACTCACACGCACCAGATTTTCAATGCTACCGTTGATATTGCCAACGAACACCATTGAGGCATTCGCATTGATGCTTTCTTTTCCACGGCTGAATGATCCATTAGCCATATAGCCCTTCATGATCTGGATGCCATCCTTATCCTTCATGTTGATTCCGGCTACTTCGTCAAAAGCGACAACATCCCATGTGCCGACCAATCCAACCTGATGCTTTCCCATGTTGTAGAACAGGTTTGCAACCGTTGTCTGACCGCCAGAAATCAGGATGGAGTAAGGTGATAGCTCATCATAGACGTATGACTTGCCAGTGCCACGAGGACCGAGCTCACAGATATTGTAGTTATTCTCCACGAATGGAATCATACGAGCCACCAAGTGCCAACGAGTGTTCTCATCAAGGTTTGATGGTTCCATACCAACACTACGGCAGATAACCTCAATCCACTCATCGAGAGTGAAGTGCTTACGACCTTCTATATATTCTTCAAGGTCAGTTGCAGGCATCTGAATAGGCTTCAATGAGGCAATGGTAAAAGGACTTCCCTTTGCATTCTCATCATAAAGATATTCCATATCTATGATACACCAGATACCGCCACAAAGTAGTTTCTCGTACTTCTTGACGTATGCATCATCAATATAAACCTTGTTGATGTTTATGTTGAAGATGGTTCCTTCATAGCTGTCTGTATGCTCATTGAGCCTTGCCGACACCTTATCAATGATTTTATAACGACCACGCTCACGAATCTTTGACTTGATCTTCTCTGCTTCGTCAGGACGCACAAAGTTATCGGCAAGAACATGCTTCACCATGCTTACCCCCTGTTCGATGTCTTCTGCATCGTCAGTAGCGCAATACATACCAAGCAGATATTCCAGTACATAGCTCGGAACATTTGCACCTTCCTTTATGCTTTTGGTAAGGTCTTTGCGAACAACCTTACCACCATAGTATTGGTTGAGTTTAATATCTAATTCGTCCATATTACCACTCTGCTTCAAACATTACACTTACCTTGTATTCCTCCTCACGATAAGGAGCAAACTGGGTTGTATTATCGACCTGACGCTCCATTCGGAGTGTAACCGTCTGACCGTTCAACTTTGATATGACATTCTTGAACTTGAAGGTGTGCTTTTGCTCTCGTTGCTGAGAATCGGCACTTGTACTATCAAATGTAAGGGTGACAGAATCCGAGATTATCTCACCTCCAGATGTGTAGAAGCCAATTCTAAGCGTCATGCCCTTCACCTTGTCTGTTGCTTCCTCAGTCTGATAGAACTTGACAGACTGGCTCATCTGAGTGATACGGCTCTGCTTCCCGAGAATATCCACATCTACAGATTTGACATCTGTCTTCTTCTTGACATTGATATGGAGAACTGGTACAGCAACTTCCTGAGGCATACTTCCTCCATGAACAAAGCGAGAGCCAGAACCTTGCTTGCGAATGCGGTTGATACCCTTGCATATCTGGATGTCAACACCAGCCTTTACACCTACATCTTCGCTCTTCCAAGTCTTTGCTCCGTTACCATCCCAAAGACCTGTACCAATCACAAAGCGACGATTTTCAATGAAGCAAGTGCCACCTTGTGCCTTAAAATCGGTGAAATCAGTTTCGTCAAGCGTCTCATTCTGATATATATAGCCGTGGTCTGCCGTAATGAAGATATTCGATCCGTTTGCATCGCGGATAGCCTTGACGATACGGACAATCTTATCCATTTCGTCCTCTGTAGCCTTAAACACTTGTGTTTCTGTAGCCAGAGCATCACCCACCTTGTCAATTGTGTTGCTGTAGATATACACAAGGTCATAGTCCTTCACCCAGTCCTTATTGCATTCGGTCAGGAACTCTTCTGCCTTGATAGCCGTACTCTTCGGTACTGCTGTCTGCAATATCTTTGTACGGTTAGCCGTTCCCTGTGTGCTGACTCCGTCTGCAAACACTTCAGCAGACTGCTTCTCGTATGACAATACTCGATGTGGCAATAGTGCAGCCATACCAAGCTGAGTATAGGATGGCTGAACGCAGAGCATAGCAGGTTTCATGGTAGTTTCCATTCGATTCTCCTGTGCTATGCGCTGTTCCAGTTCCTTCATTGTCTCGTAGCGAAGGGCATCGCTGATGATGACAAATATTCTCTTTCCCTTCTGTGTAAAAGGCGAAACGTGGGTACTGAAGAAAGAACGCTGTGTGCTCACACCTGTTATCTGCCACTTATCCATAGCATCCACAACAGGTTGCCACTTGTTTGCTAAGACAGAGAGGAACTTATTGGTGTATGTCTGTTCAACCTTCGGAATGATGTCATTCACCAGATTTGTGCTTTCTGCCAACTTTGCTTCATGGAAGAAGTGGCGATAATGCTGATCAATGATATAAAGGTCATTGACATACATCTTGAAGCCTTCATCTGCTGATGTTATGCTTAGACCTGCCATCTTCTTCTCGATGTCCTCGAACAATCTACGTGCTTCGAGCATCGCATTGATGGTGTGTTGAGCGACCCCAAAGAATATCTTGTTGCGACGGTCATCTACAATTGATTCAACCTTCTCAGTGGTAATGGTCTCATTCTTAACCTCCTTATGCAGATATTTGGCAATAACCTTATCCACGCAAGGGAAGGTCTCTACTCGCACCAGCCTTTCAATAGGTTCACCCTGGATCTGCTGCATCACACCAAGTTCCACTTCAAGCATTTCTGCCCATTGCTTATACATGGCTCCATACTGACGGCTATCTCGCCAGTCACGCATGAAGATGTGTGCTTCGTTGGTCAACGAGCCATTGTCTATGATACTTGCCAGTTCATCCTTGAAGAGAACGATTACAAGGTCTTTGACCTGTCTGTTCTTATCATAGCCGAAAGCTTGTTCTGCCATTTCCCAATAGGTCGATAGCAGATTATACTTTTCGAGTCGGTCAAGTGTATCTGTCTTATTACTGATACATTCGTCTGCAAGGATATAGGTCAGCTGATCGTATGTGGCAAGCGTTGTGTTTGCTGCCACAGCCAACATCGTACTAATGATTTCAGCACCACTCATACGAGGACGAACGATGTTCGCCAGCTTTGTACGATTCTTCTCATCCTTGAAGAACTCAATGTGTTCATCTACGATTCTACTCTTCAGTTCCAGAGGAATATTGCACTCAGTAGCATAAAGCGAAGCCATATCAGCACTGAACTTCATGCCCTCCATCTGGAGGTCAAGAAGCCAGTTACTTGCAGATTCTGGTTCGGGTTCCTTGCTATAAATAAGGAATCCTCGTTCAGGCTGTTCGCCGGTCTGTATGCGGTATTTCAGCGAGAAGGCATTATGGTCAAGGGTAAGAGTTTCTACACCCTCCATATCCATGCCTGTAGCAAGTTCCTCCATCGTACCATCTGCATCATACCAGAATATGTAGCGGTGCTTGTTGAACTGCTCGCTGAGTACGTTTTGTATCTTTATCTTGTTGTTACTTGCCATGATTATTCTTCTTTGTCAAGTCCTTTAATAGGCTCTACGAGAGGATAGTACTTAGGATAGTTTGCCTTTACACCATCGTCAAGGTCAATGGTCAGACGCTGGGTTGACATCTGGGCAAGGATGGTTGCGAACTCCTTCACCTCACGCACTTTTTCGGCTAGTTCGGTTGCCTGTTTGTTCGCCTTGTTGCGCTGTGCCTGACTGAGATCGTCGCGTACAGCATCATCTTCTGCCTCCTGCTTCTGCTGTTCTATCTTGTCAAGATATGGTGATACATAGTCGGCATGGAGTTTAGACAAGGTGTCGCTCTCTATGCGGTGCATATAGACAAGTGCCTTGAAGTAACCCTTCTTTTTCTTGTCACCCATCTTTGAAGAGAAAAGCCAATAGATAGGGCGCTTTGAACCCTTTACGGAGTACATCTGCATGTGATCATCGTAATAATCCTTATACAGATAGTCACGTAAATCTTGACCAAGACAAATCTTGATATACTTCATGTTATCTGAGAAGTTCTGCTCACCAAAGAGTGTCTTTATACCAGACTCTATACGCTGAGTCATATCATCAGCAAAGAAATCGGCCTCTTGAATGATAGGTATGATACCATCGTCATCTATCTCAAGAGTCTGTTCTGACATTTCGATGTTCGAAACATTCAGTCCCTGACTTGCAATGATAAGCCCTGGTTTATCAGCAGAGAAACGTCCCATGAAACAACCAATCATCCAACTGAGGAACTGCTTTATGACTACATCCTTATGCCAAATGATTTTGTTATTTACTATGTTAATCTCTCCCTTTTGTAAAATGGTTATCTCATCCAATGGGACATCAGGAGATAGCTCATCTTTAAGACCATAAATATCAATGAATAAACGGTTAAGATCTTCTTCATTGCGATGTAACTGTATGAATTTCTCTTCCCAATAGACGATGTATTGAGAGACAAGAGATTCGAGGTTTAGGTTTAGTCTA
>OGKX01000682.1_pt1 | contig 17687 bp, 19 predicted proteins | sample 1572541 | NCBI WGS metagenome assembly OGKX01 (sample SAMEA2581982, study PRJEB24529) | metagenome | biome: Human gut stool | place: China | collected 2011
TATATGCATGAAGGGAATTGACTAAACTTAATCCCCCAAGAATTACAACTGAGCCGGAATAAAAACGATGGAATACCTATATTTATTGCCCATAGTATTCATGATTCATGAATTTGAAGAGATAATAATGCTTCCGACATGGTTGGATAAGAACAAGGCTATGTTGTACATGCGCTTCCCTTTTATGAAAGATAAAGTAGATTCTTTGAGTAATGCGCCGGTTTTTGCCTTGACGGTATTGGAAGAGTTTATAATTATATCAGCCTGTACGGTTATGTCAATCTGCATGAATGATTTGACGGCTTGGTATTGTTGTTTGATTGCCTTTGGTTTGCACCTGATAGTGCATATCATTCAGTTTTTGGTGATAAGAAAGTATATACCTGTTATTGTTACATCGGTGTTATGTTTACCGTATTGTATTTGGGTGTTTATTCAGGTTAAAGACTATTATACGCTGAATGAAACATTGCTTTGGGGATTTGTCGGCGTTGTGGTTTGTGTTGTGAATCTACTGTTAATGCATAAGATAAGCCCTGGGTTGTGGAGTTGGATGAATGGTAATAATAGAACATAAAAATACCGCTACTCAAAGCTATATTCGACTTTGGTAGCGGTATTTTTTTATAGTGTAACTACTATCTATTAGAACTTGAAGAAGTTCTTGGCATTGTTGTAGCTGATATCTTCAATCATTTGGTTTACACGATCCATTTCAGATGCCGGAATTTCTCCGTTTTCTACGTCACGTCCTACCAGGTTACACAATGTACGGCGGAAATATTCATGACGCGGGTAGGATAGGAATGAACGAGAGTCGGTCAACATACCTACGAAGCGGCTCAAAAGACCGAGTACTGACAAAGCATTCATTTGTTTTTCCATACCATCCTTTTGATCGAGGAACCACCATCCGGAACCAAATTGGATTTTTCCCGGGATAGAACCATCCTGGAAGTTACCCAGCATTGTTGCAATTACTTCGTTGGCGCATGGGTTCAAGTTGTAGAGGATTGTTTTAGTCAATTTGCCATTAGTGTTTAGGCGATCAAGGAATTTAGCCATTGCTTTGGCAGTTGTGAATTCACCGATAGAGTCGAAACCTGTATCAGCACCCAGTAATTTAAACATCTTCGTGTTATTGTTACGAATAGCGCCGTAATGGAATTGTTGAGTCCATCCTTTTTCCCAGTCCATTTCACCGAAGATCACAAGCATTGCTGATTTGAATTTCAGAATTTCTTCCTTGGTCAATTCTGCGCCACCATATACCTTATTAAAGATGGCTTTGATTTCAGCATCTGTATAATCTTCTGCGTAGAATTCTTCAATACCATGGTCAGACAGACGGCAGCCTTGTTCTGCGAAGAAGTCATGACGTTTGCGCAAAGCAGCGATCATATCATCAAAGTTGGAGATGATAACGCCACTTACCTCTGCCAGTTTTTCTACATAACTGCGGAAATCTGCAGGGACTTCTACAGCCATAGCCTTATCAGGACGCCATGTTGGTAACATCTTGATTTCAAATCCGCTTTCGCGTGTTTTGATATGATATTCCAATGAATCGATAGGATCATCCGTTGTGCAAACGGCTTCTACATGATAACGACGCATCATTCCACGAGCTGAATATTCGGGTTGAGACAGTTTCTCGTTACATTCATCGTAAATTTCACGTGCGGTTTGTGGATTCAATATTTTATTGATACCAAATGCCGTTTTCAGTTCAAGGTGAGTCCAGTGGTACAATGGGTTGCGGAAAGTGTAAGGTACTGTTTCCGCCCATTTTTCAAATTTTTCCCAGTCTGTGGTATCTTTTCCCGTACAGAAACGTTCGTCTACACCGTTTGTACGCATTGCACGCCATTTGTAGTGGTCACCGCCCAACCAGATTTCAGTCAGTGATTTAAACTTGTAGTCGTCAGCTACCATTTGAGGGATAAGGTGACAGTGATAGTCGATGATCGGCATTTTAGCCGCATGCTCGTGATACAACTTTTGCGCAGTTTCTGTTTGCAGCAAGAAGTTTTCGTCCATGAAGTTCTTCATTATTACTGTGTTTTAAGTATATAAAATTATTACTTTCTATATTTATACCTATATAGTATTGATTTTAAAGCTAATAGGCGTAAATCTTGTTTTAGTTTTATTAACCGTTATCGAACACAAAAATAGAAAATTTACTTGGAGTAACAAAATAATTCGTATATTTGCAGCGATTATTTATAATATTTAAGTTTTAGCACTATGGAGGACCAGAACTATACCATTAAAGACATTGCCCGTATGGCCGGTGTTTCCGCCGGAACGGTTGACAGGGTGTTGCACAATCGCGGTGACGTGTCTCCCAAAAGCAAAGCCAAAGTACAAAAGGTGTTGGATGAGATTCATTATCAGCCCAATGTGTTTGCTATCGGTTTGGCTGCTAAAAAGAAATATTCTTTCCTCTGTTTGATACCTTATTATATAGAGCATGATTATTGGCATTCGGTAGTAGGGGGGATTGAGCGTGCCCGGCAAGAATTACGTCCTTTTAATGTGAGTATAGATTATTTGTGCTATCACCATGGGGATGAGAAGAGTTATCAGGAAGCCTGCCTTTCTATAAAAGAAAAGAATGTGGATGCGGTATTGATTTCTCCGAATTTTCGGGAAGAGACACTGGCGCTGACAGCCTATTTACAGGAAAATAAGATTGCTTATGCTTTTGTCGATTTCAATATGGAAGAAGCGAAAGCGTTGACGTATATCGGGCAGGATTCATATAAGAGCGGATATATCGCAGCGAAAATATTGATGCGCAATTATTCGGCAGGAGAAGGCCAGGAGTTGGTTTTGTTTTTAAGTAACAATAAAGATAATCCGGCTGAAATACAGATGCAACGCCGTTTGGATGGTTTTATGAGTTACATTGCCGAAGAATATAATAACTTGGTAATCCATGAGGTAGTACTTAATAAATCCGATCAGGAAAGTAACCAACAGACATTGGATGAGTTTTTTCAGGCGCATCCGAAGGCTTTACTGGGAGTTGTATTTAATTCCAGAGTGTATCAGTTGGGAGAGTATCTTCGTCATGCGGGACGTAGCATGAAAGGACTGATAGGATATGACCTTCTGAAAGCAAACGTAGATTTATTAAAATCCGGTGATGTGCATTATTTAATCGGGCAACGTCCGGGTTTGCAAGGATATTGTGGGGTGAAGGCGTTGTGCGACCATGTCGTGTTTAAGAAGTCTGTTGAACCTGTAAAATACATGCCTATTGATATCCTGATAAAGGAAAACATTGATTTTTATTTTGAATTTGTATAATATCAACTTTATAAATTACAACTAACATGAAAGCATTAAACAAAGAAACTGCTCCTAAAACACAACGTCCGGAGCGTATTATCCAATTTGGCGAAGGTAACTTTTTGCGTGCATTTGTAGATTGGATTATTTATAACATGAACCAGAAAGCTGATTTCAACAGCAGTGTAGTAGTGGTTCAACCGATTGATAAAGGTATGGTCGATATGCTGAATGCACAGGATGATCTTTATCATGTAAACCTTCAAGGATTGGATAAAGGAGAGGCTGTTAACAGCTTGACAATGATTGATGTAATCAGCCGCGCTTTAAACCCATATACTCAAAATGACGAGTTTATGAAGTTGGCAGAGCAACCTGAAATGCGTTTTGTTATTTCAAACACTACAGAGGCTGGTATTGCTTTTGATCCGGCTTGTAAACTTGAGGATGCTCCTGCTTCATCTTATCCGGGTAAGCTGACTCAATTACTCTATCATCGTTTTAAAACATTCAATGGTGATAAGACAAAAGGTTTGATTATTTTCCCTTGCGAGCTTATTTTCCTGAATGGTCATAAGTTGAAAGAAACAATTTATCAATATATTGAATTGTGGAACCTGGGTAATGAGTTTAAAACTTGGTTTGAAGAAGCTTGTGGTGTATATGCAACATTGGTAGACCGTATTGTTCCGGGATTCCCGCGCAAGGATATTGCTGCTATCAAAGAAAAACTGCAATATGATGATAATCTGGTTGTTCAGGCTGAAGTTTTCCATTTGTGGGTTATTGAAGCTCCGCAGGAAGTTGCAAAAGAGTTCCCGGCTGACAAGGCAGGCTTGAATGTATTATTTGTACCGTCAGAAGCTCCTTATCACGAACGTAAGGTTACTTTGTTGAATGGCCCGCATACTGTTCTTTCTCCGGTTGCCTATCTCTCGGGAGTGAATATTGTACGTGATGCTTGCCAGCACGAAGTGATTGGCAAATATATCCACAAGGTAATGTTTGACGAACTGATGGAAACTTTGAACTTGCCGAAGGATGAGTTGGAGAAATTTGCAAATGATGTATTGGAACGCTTCAACAATCCGTTCGTGGATCATGCAGTAACCAGCATCATGCTGAATTCTTTCCCTAAATACGAAACTCGTGATTTGCCGGGATTGAAGACTTATCTGGAACGTAAAGGTGAACTTCCTAAAGGACTGGTACTTGGTTTAGCCGCTATCATTACTTATTATAAAGGTGGTGTACGTGCTGATGGTGCTGAAATTGTTCCGAATGATGCTCCTGAAATCATGAACCTGCTGAAAGAACTTTGGGCAACAGGTTGCACAAAGAAAGTTGCCGAAGGTGTTCTGGCTGCAGATTTTATCTGGGGAGAAGATTTGAATAAGATTCCGGGATTGACAGAAGCCGTAAAAGCTGATTTGGATTCTATCCAGGAAAAAGGAATGCTTGAGACCGTTAAAGGTATTCTGTAATTAGAAGACTAAATAAAAAAATAGCGCCACTGTCCTCTGAACAAGTGGCGCTATTTTTTATTATCAAGTTATTTATTATTCTTGTTCAGCCGTATGCAAAATAAATGTAGTAGCTCCAATTGTCACAATAGCGCCATCTTCAATACGTACACGGTCTTTATCTCCCAGAATTTCATTCATAAGGAAAGTACCTGTGAGACTAGGAGCATCTCGTAATGTGTAGACTAGCTTTCCTTGCTTATTACGCTTTATATTGATGATGCAATGGCGTCGATCCATGCTCATATCACCACTTTCAATGGGAGTATTAATGTTTGTTCCTACACAACGGCGGCCTATGACATTGTCACCTTCCTGCAAGGGAAGTAACTGTTTAAAACCAAATACATTTTCGATAACAGTGATATATCCGAATTCTTCTTTATGAGATTCAGCTTCTTCTTCCAGGTTTTCTTCCTTTCTAAGAGCCTTAACTTTACTTTTTCCTAACCGGATACTGAATTGCTTGCCACAATGTTCGCATTCAAATACCAGTGATTGGCCTTCGCTATACTTGGTTTCATCAAAATAAAGATAATTCTCACATTTAGGACAAAGAACTCGTTTCATGCTTTTTAAAAGGGTTTTTTATTTAGCCAGTAACCAGGCATTCTTATAAGTTTCGTTTTTTCTTAGCTCAAGTAATTGCTTGGTCGCTTCATCACGGTTGTTAAATGAACTGATACTGACACGTACTTTACCATCAGTGTTCAGAGCTTTTGCATCTGCAAATCCTTTTGATTTTAATTGGTTCGCAATAACTTCTGCATCTTTCAGGCTGATTCCTCCTGCCACAATGATATGAAAAGGATGATTTGCACTTTCTTGAGATTTCACCGCAGGAGCAGGAGTCGCTGTTTCCTGTTTTACCACTTTCACTTCTCTTACTGCGATCGGTTTGGAAGTCCTGGCTTTATCCGTTGTATGCTTTTTAGCAGATGAAGTTTTGGTTGAAGCAGAAGAAGCAGAAAGCTTCTTTGCTTGTTGCGCAGCATCGTTCTTAACATAAACAGGAGTTACTGCAACCGATTGCTTTTCTATTTGCTCAAAAAGCTCGCTGGGCAATAACTGTGCATAATTGTTCTTTTGAACGTCGGTATTCTCTACCGGAGTTGAAAAGGCAAAGAACAGTACGATGGCAGCAATCATTGCTGCAGCATTGCGGAGATACGCGCGGTTGATACTAATTTCAAAAGTCTTCTTTTCCTTTTCCTGATAAGTCGGTACCAATACTTTTTCTTTCTGCTGCAGAGCCGAAAGTTCATGTATTTCAAAAGAGTCGAGACCATATAATGAAGGAGTTGTTATCTTATAATCATAAGGAACGAACTCGTAGTTGCCATAAATGTTAGATTGAATCTCGCCTATATTATCCAGATGGGCTTTCCCTTCCTCATGAAGGAGACCGATAAATTCGTTTACTTCTTTTTCTACTATACGGCTGGCGTCAGCAAAACTTGTGTCGTATGCTGACATATAAGATTGCACCAGTACGCCGTCATTCAGTTTTAATTGAGGATTAAAACCGATTGTACGGGTAGGAGGTAAAAATATATTTTCTTCCTTTACGCGGGTTGCGGGCGAATAATGCGCTACAAAACCACCAAATCCCGGAACAATGACGCAGTCGTTTTCCAGTAGTAAAGTCTCTATATGTTGTGCCAATTCAATCATGTCTGCAAAATTAAGAGATAAATTGAATATATCCCAGAAAACTTCGAAAAATTCACTACTTTTGCATCGTTTTATTTATCACTATCAATAATGAACTATATACAGACAGAAATAGACGGAGTATGGCTGATCGAGCCTAGAGTTTTCTCCGATGAACGAGGCTATTTTATGGAAGCCTATAAGAAAGAAGAGTTTGAAGCCAATATTGGTCCCGTAAACTTTATACAGGACAACGAGTCGAAATCATCTTTTGGTGTATTGCGTGGATTGCACTATCAAAAAGGAGAACATAGTCAGGCGAAACTGGTTCGTGTTCTTAAAGGAGAAGTGCTCGACGTTGCCGTTGATTTGCGTAAATCATCGCCTACGTTTGGAAAGCATGTTTGTGTATTGCTTAGTGAAGAAAACAAGAGACAATTTTTTATTCCCCGTGGTTTTGCTCATGGCTTTGCTGTCTTGAGTGAAGAAGCTGTTTTTACATATAAGGTAGATAACAAGTATGCTCCGCAGGCAGAAGCCTCTATTTTATATAATGACGAAGCATTGGGGATCGACTGGCCGTTGGCAGAGTCGCAAATGTTATTATCTGCGAAAGACAGAGAGGGAACTGCTTTCAAGGACGCCGTTTATTTTGAATGAATTTCTAAACAAACAATAGATTAAGTATGAAAATTGCAATCGTGGGAACAGGGTATGTGGGTCTGGTGTCAGGCACATGTTTTGCCGAAATTGGCGTGAATGTAACGTGCGTAGACACGAACAAAGAGAAAATCGAATCTTTGCAAAAGGGGAACATTCCAATTTATGAAAATGGATTGGAAGAGATGGTACTCCGTAATATGAAAGCAAAGCGATTGAAGTTTACTACCTCATTGGAAAGTTGTCTGGATGAAGTGGAAGTTATATTCAGTGCAGTTGGAACTCCTCCGGATGAAGATGGCAGCGCTGATTTGAAATACGTATTGGAGGTGGCCCGTACCATTGGTCGCAACATGAAACAGTATAAATTGGTAGTTACCAAAAGTACCGTTCCGGTAGGCACTGCCAGTAAGGTTCGTGCGGTTATTCAGGAAGAACTGGATAAGAGAGGCGTGACGGTTGATTTTGATGTGGCTTCTAATCCGGAATTCCTTAAAGAAGGAAATGCTATCAGTGATTTTATGAGCCCGGACCGCGTGGTAGTGGGAGTGGAGTCGGCACGTGCGGAGAAATTGATGTCCAAACTATATAAACCATTCTTATTGAATAATTTCCGTGTGATTTTCATGGATATTCCGTCTGCGGAAATGACTAAATATGCGGCAAATTCGATGCTGGCAACCCGTATAAGCTTTATGAATGATATTGCAAACTTGTGCGAGATTGTTGGTGCGGATGTGAATATGGTGCGTAGTGGGATAGGTTCGGATACTCGTATCGGACGTAAGTTTCTGTACCCGGGTATCGGATATGGTGGTTCCTGCTTCCCCAAAGATGTGAAGGCATTGATTAAAACAGCAGAACAGAATGGTTATACCATGCGGGTACTTACGGCTGTGGAAGAAGTGAATGAGAACCAAAAAAGCGTCTTGTTCGAAAAGTTAATGAAACAGTTTAATGGTGATTTGCAGGGTAAGACTGTTGCTTTGTGGGGATTGGCATTTAAACCGGAAACGGATGATATGCGTGAGGCTCCGGCATTAGTCCTGATCGATAAATTGCTGAAAGCAGGTTGTAAAGTACGCGCATACGATCCGGCTGCCGTGCAAGAATGTAAGCGCAGGATTGGTGATACTATCTATTATGCTTGCGATATGTATGATGCCGTACTGGATGCTGATGTGTTGATGTTGGTTACCGAATGGAAAGAATTCCGTCTGCCTTCATGGGCCGTTATCAAGAAAACGATGTCCCGGCAGATTGTGTTGGACGGACGTAATATATATGATAAAAAAGAGATGGAAGAACTCGGATTTATTTATCACTGTATTGGTAAATAAAAAAATAAGAGTATCTTTATATAAAAACTAAAATAGATGATGAAAAATGTGGCTGTATCGTTAATGGCAATCTTTTTCGCGGCATGTAGCGGCAATAAGAGTCCCCATTCTCTTCAACAAGAGAAAGAGGATCTTAGTGCAAAAGGACTACTGCAGGGAATTTGGCTGGACGATGAAACGGAGAGCCCGTTGATGCGTGTAGAAGGAGATACTATCTACTATGCAGATGTACAAAGTACTCCCATTGCATTTAAAATAATACGGGATACTCTTTATACTTATGGAAATGATACTACTTATTACAAGATTGATAAGCAGGCAGAACATATATTCTGGTTTCATTCCATAACGGATGATGTGATTAAGTTGCATAAATCCGAAGATGCCAATGATTCAATCTATTTTGTCCGTCAGGAATTAGTCATTCCGGCATATACGGAAGTAACCAAACGCGATAGTGTAGTGACCTATAATGGCACTCGCTATCGCGCATACGTATATATTAATCCTTCTAAAATGAGAGTCATCAAGACGACTTATTCCGAAGACGGGATTAGCATGGATAATGTATACTATGATAATGTGATGCACATTTGTGTGTATGAAGGTAAAAAGAGCCTGTTTGCCAGCGATGTTACCAAACAGATGTTTGACAAAGTACTTCCTGTCGATTTTCTGGAGCAATCCATCCTGTCAGATACAAAGTTTATGAAAGTAGACCGGAACGGTTTTCATTATCAAGCTGTCCTGGCCATTCCGGAAACTTCCATATATAGCATTGTAAATATGGAAGTAAGTTTTAAAGGAGATTTGACTATCACTTCATCCAAATAAAAAAGCACCATACATTCAGATCGTATAGTGCCGGATTAAAAAAGCCTTGCTTTAATTTTGTCTGGGGGGAGACGGACGGTTATTTCTCTTTCCTCCGTTATTATTATTCCTTTTTCCCCGGAAATCTTTTCTTTTATAGTTGCCACCCTTGCCCTTGCTAAAAGGACGCGGTTTGTATTCCGGAGCTTCTCCCAATTCTTCAGGAATAGGAATTTTATAAATCTCTTTTTCCAGGAAGTTCTCAATACTTTTGAAGTTACTTTGTTCTTTCTCGCTGATGAACGTAAGTGCTACACCATCATTGTTGGCACGTGCTGTACGTCCGATACGGTGTACATAGTCTTCGCTGTCGTGAGGCACGTCGAAGTTGATAACCAGGCGGATATCATCGATATCTATACCACGTGCAACGATGTCCGTAGCTACCAATATATTGATTCGTCCGGCTTTAAACTCATGCATAACAGTTTCCCGTTGAGCCTGTTCCAGATCCGAATGCATTTCCCCTACGTTCAGTTTCATGGATTTCAAAGCCTTGGCTACTTCCTTGACCTTGATTTTAGAAGATGCAAAGACAATCACACGTTCCGGAACTTCATCCATAAAAAGACTGCGTATGATTCCCAGCTTTTGATTTTCGTAGCAAACGTATGCTGCCTGAATAATCTTTTCTGCAGGTTTGGAAACTGCGAGCTTTATCTCTGACGGATTATTTAAGATTGTGTTTGCCAATTGCTGAATCTTTGCAGGCATTGTTGCAGAAAACATGATTGTCTGTCGTTCCTTCGGCAGATATTTCGCAATTTGCATGATATCTTCATAGAATCCCATGTCGAGCATCCGGTCCGCTTCATCCAGAATAAAATAAGAAACCTTGGAAAGATCTACATATCCAAGGCTTAAATGGGCGATCAGACGTCCGGGAGTAGCAATAACAACATCAGCTCCTAAAGTGAGTCCTTTTTTCTGTTGTTCGAACAATATTCCATCATTTCCACCGTATACGGCAACACTCGATACCGGCATGAAATAGGAAAACCCTTCCATTTGCTGGTCGATCTGTTGGGCCAATTCCCGGGTAGGAGACATGATGACACAATTAATCGCATCTTCCGGATGTTTACCTTCAGATAATTTATTCAATACAGGCAGTAGAAACGCGGCCGTTTTACCTGTTCCTGTCTGTGCTACTGCGATCAAATCTTTACCCTCAAGTATGATTGGAATTGCCTGCTCCTGTATAGGCGTACATTCGTCAAATCGCATGGCATCAAGCGCCTCAAGCACATTTGCATTTAATTGTAGTTCGGAAAACTTCATTCTTTTATTTAATTTGTCAGCAAAGATAATCTATTTTTTTGTCTAATTACATATTCAAGTAAGAATCTTTGAATCCGAGAAAATAGAGCACTCCATCCAGTCCGATAGTGTTGATCGATTGCTTGGCATTTGCCACCACTTTAGGCTTTGCGTGGAAAGCAATTCCCAGTCCGGCAACCCCTAGCATAGGGAGGTCGTTAGCTCCGTCTCCTACGGCGATGGTCTGTGCAATATCCACCTTTTCCACTTGTGCAATGAGGCGGAGCAGTTCGGCTTTCCGTTTTCCGTCTACTACATCTCCCAGGTAACGTCCGGTCAGTTTGCCGTCAATAATTTCCAGTTCGTTGGCATAGACGTAATCTATACCGTATTTCTTTTGCAGGTATTGACCGAAATAAGTGAATCCTCCCGAAAGGATGGCGATTTTGTAACCGTACTTCTTCAATACATACATCAGCCGTTCTACGCCCTCCGTGATAGGCAAGCTCTCGGCTATTTCCTGCATTACCGATTCGTCCAGCCCTTTCAATAGTGCTACACGGCGGGTAAAGCTCTCTGTAAAGTCTATTTCTCCACGCATGGCGCTTTCTGTGATGGCCTTTACTTCGTCGCCTACACCGGCACGGATAGCCAGTTCGTCAATCACCTCTGTTTCGATTAATGTAGAGTCCATATCAAAACAGATCAGACGGCGCATACGACGGTACATATTATCCTGTTGGAAAGAAAAGTCCATTTCCAGTTCGCTGGCCAATTTCATCAGCTTCTCCTGCATCGCAATGCGATCTTTCGGAGTACCTCTCACTGAAAATTCGATGCAAGCCCTGGTGCGTGCATCTGCCTGACATTCATCCAACGGGATACGACCTGTCAGACGTTTGATAGCATCAATATTCATGCCCTGCTCGGCTAATATGCTTGTAGCGGCAGAAATCTGTCGGGCGGAAAGCTTGCGTCCCAGAACCGTCAGGATATAACGGTTTTTCCCTTGCATACCTTCCCAGTTTTCATAGGACTGGAAATTGCCGTTTGTTTCATAAGGATTCCGGGCATTGAGGCTGTACCAGCTGTTATCGTATCCCCCCTGATAACATACGCCGATGAGACTGCTGCCGGAAAAATAACACATAAGCTGACCTGCCGCATCCCCGTTATAATGCATCAGATTGGCGGTGCCCACCACCACTTCTGTGCCGGCATAACTGGTCATATTATGATCGGTTTCCGCACAAGCCGCGAAGAAATCTGCATTTTCCTCTGTATTTTCCGGTACGATGCCTACGGCAAAACGCAGACTGTCCCCGTCGAAGTCCCAATAATATTCCTCTGCCACTTCTTCCATCTGTTGTGTATATTGCTCCTGCTGAGCGGCTGTCAGTGTAAAGACCGCTTCTTCCTGCCCACAGGCAGAAAGGGTCAGCGCCGCCATGACCACCGCGCAGAGTAAGTGTTTCTTCATGTCTGTCCCTTCCCTCTTTTGCAAGGTTTTTTGCACATAGATATTTTTATTATAAAACACCAGAGGGATTTTTTCAAACCTGTTTTTCAGCCCCCACCGAAAAGGCGCCCCACCAGAAAGGAAGTACAGGCTCATAGTATAAAACACCGTTTCCGTACAGTACATCATCACCGAAGCGGAACGCCCCAGAAAAGAATCAGGGCCATAAGCCGCAAAAATTTCCGTCAAAAGCCCCACTGCCGCCGAGGAGGACACCAGCCGCACCAATGTGAGAGGAGCCAATTCCGCGGGAAATCCCACCAGATGCTCCAAGGGCGCCAGCAGTTTTGTCAAAAGTTCCAGAAGTCCTCCTGCCCGCAGCACTTCCACCGCCACCATAAGTCCCAGCAAAGTAGGCAGGATATTCACTACCGTATGTAAGCCTTCCTTTGCTCCTTCCAAAAAGGTTTCATAGAGATTCACCCGCTTGAGAGAACCGAAAACCACAATAAACAGTACCGTCACAGGAATGATGAAGTCCGAAAGCACCATCAAAAACCGCAATGTTTCCCCCTCCCCTCCAGTATCTTCGCCAACAGAATCCCCACGAGGGTAGTACCCAGCGTGGCAGCAATGCCTGCCCCCATGATTTCCGCCGGAGCCGCCGAGCCATATTCCGCCCGATAAGCAAGGATATTCACTGTCACCAGCTGCAAAGAGGACATATTCACCACCAGAAACATACACATGGCATTGCTGGCGCGTCCTGTTTTGCCGTTCAGCTTTGCCAGTTCCTCCATGGCAAGAAGCCCTGCCGGTGTGGCTGCCCAGCCAAGTCCCAGAAAATTGGCAGCAAAATTGGCGGAGATATACCGCCTTGCGGCATGTCCCCTTGGCACCTCAGGAAACAGAAAATCCAGAAATGGCTCCATTCTTTCCGCCAATGCGTCGATCATGCCGCCTTTTTCCGCAATTTTCAAAATGCCTGACCAGACTGCCACCACCCCAGCCATGGTAAAAGCAAGTTCCACGGCATTCCTGCCGCCGTCAATGACCGCGTTTGTCACCAGATCCATCCGTCCCAGAAACGCTCCCGTCAAAATACCGCCTATGAGGAAAAATCCCCAGATCACATTCAGCATGTTTTCCCCTCCTTCCCTTCTTTCACATCTATGCACGGGCGGGAAAAACTATCCCTTTTTTCCAAAAATTGGGTGAAACGACGATATTTTTGTTGTATTTTGCATGGATCTGTGTTAATATTCTGTTAAGAAAAATCAGACCGACTGGTCTTACAGGGAGGAAATCAGATGAAATCAACAGGCATCGTTCGTAAAGTAGACGAACTGGGAAGAGTGGTTTTGCCCATCGAACTGCGTCGAAACATGGGAATCGAAATCAAAGACTCCCTGGAGATCTTTGTAGAAGAAAACACCATCATTCTGAAAAAGTATGAACCTGCCGATATTTTCACAGGCAGCATGGATGACCTCATTGATTACAAAGGCAAAAAAGTATCCAAACAGTCCATTTTGAAAATGGCAAAACTGGCTGGGCTGGATGTACGCTGAAACATTTCATAATCTGACAGACAAAAAAAGCTGGAATGGTATGGAAAATACACATCATTCCGGCTTTTTCTGTTTTGCGCAGAAATTCGAAACAGGCCTTTCTTTTTTCTGTGAAAAACCATGATTTGCCCGATATGACGGGCTTTTTTCTTGACAAGGTCTGTGCTGTTCTCTTACAATATAACCCATAATCTATCTAGGAAAGGTGATATTTCATGTCCGCAACATTTCAAGGAAGTAAAAATTATGTCGCAAGTGAAGAACTCATGCGTTCTGTCAATATTGCCATGGCGCTGCAAAAACCCCTGCTGATCAAAGGGGAACCCGGCACAGGCAAAACCATGCTGGCGGAAGCCATTTCCGAAGCATTGGGCAAAAAACTGGTGATCTGGAACATCAAATCCACCACAAAAGCCCAGGATGGTCTGTACGTTTATGACGTGGTACAGCGTCTGTACGACAGCCAGTTCGGCAACGAAGGCGTAGACGACATCGCAAAATATGTAAAAATGGGTAAGCTGGGGGAAGCTTTCTCCACTGACGAGCAGGTAATCCTCCTCATCGACGAAATCGACAAAGCCGATCTGGAATTCCCCAACGACCTGCTGTGGGAACTGGATAAAATGGAATTCTACATTCCCGAAACAAAGGAAACCGTAAAGGCAAAACAGCGTCCCATCGTAATCATCACATCCAACGCGGAAAAAGAACTGCCCGACGCATTCCTGCGCCGCTGCATCTTCCACTACATCGAATTCCCAGATGCGGAACAGATGGAAGAAATCATCAAAGTACACTTTGACAAAGTGGAAGAACATCTGCTGGAACAGGTACTGGAAACATTCTACTGGATCCGTGGTCTGTACCAGATTCAGAAAAAACCCAGCACCTCCGAAGTCATCGACTGGATTCGTGCCTTGCAGCTGGGCGGTGTTGACGTAGACAGAATCCGCCAGGAAGTTCCTTTTGCAGGGGTTCTGCTGAAAAAGAACGAAGACATCGACGTACTGAACCGCTATTTACGATAAGCAGGTGATCCCATGTTTACGGCATTTTTCTATTTACTGCGCTCCAGAGGGCTGAAAGTATCCATGAATGAATGGATGACCCTCATGGAAGCTCTGGACAAAGGTCTGCACCAGTCCTCTTTTACGGGATTTTACTATCTGTGCCGCAGTGTGCTGGTGAAAAGCGAAGCGGATTTTGACAAATTCGACGGCGCATTTCTGGAATTTTTCAAAGGCGTGGAATTTGAAGGAGAGCTGCCCAAAGAACTGATGGACTGGCTCACAAATCCTAAGGAAAAACCCGGCGACCAGTTCGACATGGAGCGTGCCATGCAGAATGAATGGCTCTCTCAGGCGGAAATCCAGAAAATGTTCCTGGAACGACTGGAAGAACAGAAAGAAGAACACAACGGCGGCAGTTACTGGGTAGGTACCGGCGGTGTTTCCGTATTCGGCAACAGCGGCTTCAGCCCCAGAGGCATCCGTGTTGGCGGGGAAGGCGGCAAACGCCGTGCTTTCCAGGTTGCCAGCGAGCGGAAATTTCGTGATTTCCGTCAGGACAACACCCTGGACACCCGTCAGTTCCAGATGGCTTTCCGCAGACTGCGGCAGTTCTCTGCCAAAGCTGAGGATGCCAAGACAGAATTTGACATCGACGGCACCATTCGGGAAACCTGTGACAATGCAGGGAAGCTGAAAGTGGTTTACGACCGTCCCCGGAAAAACACCGTCAAAGTATTGCTGCTCATGGACAGCGGCGGTTCCATGGACTATTACAGCCGTCTGTGCTCCATGCTGTTCCAGGCAGTGAGCAAGTCCAGCCACTTCAAGGATTTGCAGGTGTTCTATTTCCACAACTGCATCTACTCCAAGGTATACACAGACCCGCAGCTGCGTCCAAAGTCTGTGATCCCTACGGAATGGATTCTGAAAAACCTCAGCAGCGAATACAAGGTCATCATCGTTGGCGACGCCCAGATGGAACCTTCGGAGCTGCTTGACCCCAGCTATTACAATTACGGTGCCCGTGACAACATCACCGGCATTGAATGGCTCACCAGATTCCGGGAAAAATATCCCCATCTGGTATGGCTGAACCCCTCCGAACGTCCCTACTGGGGCGGCTGGTGGGCAAAGACCTACGACATCATCCGCAAGGATTTTGATATGTACGACTTGAGCATTGACGGCCTCAACGCCGCTCTGAAAAAACTTATGGTGAACAGATAAAACAGCCTCCTTTGATGGGCTGCATCATCAAAAACAAAAATAGCCGGACTCCTTGAAACACAAAGGAATCCGGCTATTCTATTTTCATTGCACTTCTATCATGCTTTTTTCAGTTTTTCCACATCTCCCGCCTGAATATCCCAGATATGACGGGCAATTTTTTCTTCTTCCCAATCCCACCAGCGCAAATCCTGCAAAACGGCAATGGTTTCCTCGGAAAATCGTTTGCGGATGGGCTTTGCAGGCACACCGCCCACAATGGTGTAAGGCGGCACATCTTTCGTAACCACTGCCCTTGTGCCGATGATGGCGCCATCTCCAATGGTGACACCTGCCAGGATAACGGCTTCGTAGCCAATCCACACATCATTGCCGATGGTAATATCTCCTTTGTTGTCCCATGCCTCTGTAACCCGCTTCCAATCCAACCCCCAAGCATCGGCAAATATGGGAAATGGATAAGTGGACAGGGAACCCAAAGCATGATTGGCACTGTTGAACAGGAACTTTGCCCCGCAGGCAATGGAGCAGAATTTCCCGATTTTCAGCCTATCTCCATTGATGGGATACTGGTAGAGGACATTGCGCTTTTCAAATTCTCTGGGGTCATGGACAAAGTCATAATACATGGTATAATCCCCCACGGAAATGGCAGGGTTCGTGATGGCATTTTTCAGATAAATCGTCCATGTATCGTCAAGACGGGGATACATGGCATCTTTGGTGATCTTCATACAATCGCCTCCTTCTGGATTGATTGTACAAAGTCCTGCCCTTTTGCCGCAATCCACAAAACGTTTCGGCAGTGTTTTGGGTACAAAAAAGCTGGGTTTTAGGGGCATCTTCATAAGAAAACAAAGAAAGCTAAAATCCTTATCATGACAAAGGATTTTAGCTTTCTTATTTTATGAAAATTTTATTTGTTATGTTTTCTTATGAAGACAGCCGTCGCACTTCCCCTTAAGAAATCAAGGAAAAGAAAAATCAATGTTTTCTTAAGTGGAAGTTGCTTTACCCAGCTTTTTCTTATTTCTCTTTCTGATAAATAATTTTGCGGATGGCAGAGACAGAAAGATGGTATGTTTCTGCCAACGCTTCCAGTGTTGCTCCCGCCTGCTTTTGGCTGCGAATTTCTTCGTTCCGCTGTGCCAATGCCCCACGGCTGCCGCTTTTCTCTCCCCAGCTCTTATGTTCTCTGGCAGGGATATAGACATAGCCGCCTTGGACATACTCCTGCAAGGTCTGCACCAGTGCAGGGGGCAGCAGGTCTGACGCGTTGATGTATTTCATGGTCGGATTCCCCCTTGATATTCAAATCAAGCAGCAAAACCGACTTTCTGCGACGTTTCCTCCATGCAACTGTCGCTTTTACATCGGTTTTGCATGGAGAACTGCTTTGTTGCGTTTCTGCGTCAATGGACACATATGAGCCACTTCCTTTTTTCAAACAGGCTTATTCGCCCAGCATTTCTTCTACTTTTTTCAGCAGCACTTTGGTGGCTTCGCCTGGATGTTCCTTAGCGAAAATAGCGGAGATAACGGAAACACCGTCGATGCCGCTGCCCTTGAGCTGCATGATGTTATTTTCATTGATGCCGCCGATGGCAACCACAGGGATGGTAACAGCTTTGCAGATTGCCAGCAGTTCCTCATTTGTCAGGGACTGGGCATCTTTTTTGGTATCTGTGTGGAACACTGCACCTACGCCGATGTAGTCCGCGCCGCTTTCCTGAGCTTTTACGGCTGTTTCCACAGTGTTTGCGGAAATACCCAGAATCTTGTCGGGGCCAATCATAGCTCTCACGTCTTTA
>OGKX01000687.1_pt1 | contig 17616 bp, 12 predicted proteins | sample 1572541 | NCBI WGS metagenome assembly OGKX01 (sample SAMEA2581982, study PRJEB24529) | metagenome | biome: Human gut stool | place: China | collected 2011
GACAGACCAGTCCCAGCAGAAGTTTTCCATGAACTGCGAGGGCATTTCCACCGCGTCCCATTCAACGCCGGAAATGCCGGAGACCTCAGCCTCATCAACCCGGGTAAGGAGATGGTGAAGGCCGTGGCCGAACTCATGGAAGAGCGTCTGCACTTCGTCATGCGTCATCGTGGCGGTCTTGCCGGGCGCGGGTTTCGTGAAGTTGCAGACCTGATAGGAAACCGGTGTATCGAGCTTGCCCTTGTAGAGGCGGCGGGTTCTGTCGCCATCCATCCAGGCGCCGCCCCGTTTCGTGGGACGGGCATAGAGGTCAAAGTAGAACTGGGCGATCAGTTTGCCGTTCTTATCTTCAATCCGGAAGAACTTCACATCCGGATCCCAGACGCTTGCGTGATCCTCGCGGATATGAATGCCGTAGAGCGTTTCGACAAGATGGAAGAGTCCCTTGAAGACCGCGTCCTGCGTGAAGTAGTGCTTCACTTCCTCGTCAGAGAAGGCGTAGCGCGCCTGACGGAGTTTTTCCGCAGCGAAGCTGATATCCCAGGGCTGAAGCGATTCGATGCCGAGTTCCTTCGCGGCAAATTCCCGCAGCTCCTCCATATCCTTCAGCGCGTAGGGGCGGCTCTTCTTATTCAGATCACGCAGGAATCCGACCACCTGTTCGGGGGTCTCAGCCATCTTCGTCGCGAGAGAATATTCAGCGTAGTTACGGAAACCGAGGAGAGACGCGAGCTTCTTTCTGAGCTCAAGCGTTTCACGGATCACCGGCGTGTTATCGAACTTATCGGGGCCGAGTTCGGAAGCGCGGGTCGAGAACGCCCGGTAGGCTTCCTCACGCAGTGCGCGGTCTTCCGCGTACTGGAGCACGGGGATGTAAGAGGGGAACTGGAGCGTGATCCGATAGCCTTCCTTGCCGGCCTGTTTTGCGGTTTCGCTGAAAAGCAGACGGGCGTCCTCGGGGATGCCCTTCAGGCGGGAATCATCCGCGAGATCGAGCGTCCAGGCGTTCGTCGCGTCGAGGAGGTTTTCGGAGAACTTCTGAGAGAGGGCGGAAAGCCGCTCGCTGATCGCCTTCACTTCCTGGCGCTCAGACTCAGGGAGCTCCGCGCCGGAAAGGCGGAAGTCCCGCAGCTCATCATTGATGATTTTCTGGCGGACAGGTGTCAGGGACTCAAACCCGGCGGCGTCATGCATCGCCTTGTACTTTCCGTACAGGCTCTCATTCTGAGAGAGTCCGATCCAGAACTGCGTGACCTCAGGGAGCATCTCGTTAAAGACGCTGCGGAGCGCCTCGCTGTCATTCACGGACATCAGGTGGCTCACGGCACCCCAGGCGCGGGATAGACGGAGTGTCGCCGTGGTGAGAGTCTCGGCGACCGAGTCAAAATCCGCGGGCACTTCAGGCTTCGTCACGGCGTCCAGCGTCTTCTGTGCTTCAGCAATCAGTTCCCGGATAGCCGGCGCGACATGCTCAGGGCAGATCGCCGCGAAATCGATAAGACCGTCAAGATTAAGAAGGGGATTCTGCGACATAGACAAATACTTTTTCCTAAATGAATAGCTGTAAAAAGAAAAAAGCTTCCGGCAACAGACGCGGGAAGCTTTTTTCCTCGTGAATGCTTGATGATTAGTTTAGCGCCTTCCCGAATTTGCCCAAGGCGGCGCTCACGGTGTTCGTGAGGAGCATCGCGATCGTCATCGGGCCGACACCGCCCGGAACGGGGGTGACGTAGGAGGCCTTTTCGAGGACAGATTCGGTATTCACGTCGCCGCAGAGCTTGCCGTTTTCGTCGCGGTCCATACCGACGTCGATCACGACTGCGCCTTCCTTCACGTAGTCAGCGGTCACCAGTTTCGCGCGGCCGACGGCGACGACGAGGAGATCGGCTTCACGGCAGACAGCCGGAAGATCCTTCGTGCGGCTGTGAGCGATCGTCACGGTAGCGTTCCGTTCAAGGAGCATCAGCGCCATGGGTTTGCCGACAATATTGCTGCGGCCGACCACAACGGCGCGTTTGCCCGAGCAGTCGAAACCGATTGAGTCGAGCATCTCGGCGATGCCGGCAGGCGTGCAGGGACGGAAACCCGGGCGTCCGACGAGAAGGCGTCCGGCGCTGTTCACATGGAAACCGTCAACATCCTTATCGGGGCTGATCGTGTCGATGACTTTCAGATCCGAGATGTGCTTCGGAAGCGGCAGCTGCACGAGAATGCCGTCAACTGACGGGTCTTCATTCAGGCTGCGCACGAGGTTAAGGAGCCCCGGACGGTAGCCGTGCTCAGCTTCAAGCTGAGCAACCTTCACCTTCATATCGGCGCGGATTTTTGCGGCGAGCGCCTTGCCGTCAATCAGTTTTGCTGTCATTCGTTCTCTGTCTGTTCGGTAATGTGCGGTTTACTTGGCGGCCTGGGATCCATCGAGGAATTTGGCCGGCTGTGACGTGTCCATCACGACACGCATAAGATCCGCAACGGTACCAGAATTTGTCTTATCCATGATGCTCGCGCGGTGAGCCTCAACCGTCTTGATTGAAATGCCAAGGTCATCGGCGATCTGCTTATTGAGACGGCCGGCAACAATGCGTTCCAGCACCTGCTGTTCGCGCGGCGTGAGCTTCGCGAGCAGCGCCTCGTTCAGACTCTGACGCTCATTCTTCATACGGCGTTCGCGCGCTTCGTTCAGCATGTGCTCCACCTGAGCCTTCAGAGCGGCCTGCTGGAAGGGCTTCTCAATAAAGTCGACCGCGCCTTTCTTCAGAGCGCGGACCGCCATCGGCACATCGCCGTGACCGGTAATGAAGATGATCGGCAGATCGGCTTTTCTCGCGAGGAGATGCTCCTGGACCTCCAGGCCGCTCATGCCCGGCATGCGGACGTCAAGCACCAGAACAGCAATCGCGTTCGGATCGTACTTCGCGATGAAGGATTCGCCGCTGTCATAAAGCTCGACCTTATAGTCGTTTGCTTCGAGCAGCCAGCGAAGAGAGTCGCGGATGGCGTCGTCGTCATCCACGACGTAAACGGTACCCTTGGTATCCTGAGTCGATGTATTAGAAAAAACCGTCATCTGATGTCCTCACTCCTTGCGGTGTCCCGGGCCTGAATACTCAATAATCGTGCCCATTAAATAACTATAACCCTAGTTCTGCGGAAAAGCTCCTGACTTACGCCTGGAAGGCAGCGCCTTCCGTATAGGCCGGCAGTGTCAGGATGAAGATTGTGCCGCCCCCCGGATTGTCCTCGACGCGGAGCCGTCCCTGATGCATTTCTGCGATGGAGCGACAGATATTGAGGCCAATGCCCATTCCTTCCGCCTTCGTGGAGAAGAACGGTTCGAAGAGCTTCGCCTTCACGTCAGCCGGAATGCCCGGACCGTGGTCAGAAATCTCGAATGCTACCTGATGCTCAGCCTCAAGGGGCTTTACGGTAAGCGTGATCTCGTGGTTCTCGCAGGGTTCCGCGGCTTCCATGGCATTCTTCAGCAGATTGAGAAGCAGCTGCTCGATCATCACGGCGTCGCACACGACGCTGCTCACTTCAGGAGAAATATCAAGCTTCACCGTGGCGTCCCGCTTTTTCGCCTGAATCAGCGCAAGCTCCATCGTTTCATCAATCAGCTTCTGAACCGGCGTGGGTGTCATTTCAGGCGCGGTACGCTTCGCGAATGACCGGATCCGTTTGATAATCGCCGCTGCCCGCTCGGCCTGGTTTGACACTTTATTAAAGGCCTGGGCGCAGTCGCTTTCGGAAAGTTTCCCCATCTGCATCAGCGTGAGAGCGGCAGACGCGTAGTTCGTAATGGCGCCGAGCGGCTGATTCAGCTCGTGGGCGAGCGAACTCGCCATCTCACCCATCGTGATCAGGCGGGAGGAGAGCTCAGCCTTCTTTTCCTGCTGCGCGACGAGCTCCTCATTCTTCCGGCGCTCGGTGATATCGGTGGCAATCTGCAGTTCTGCCGTGAGACCGTCAGTCCAGACGAGCTCACGCTCGCGGACATCAAACCACTTGTCTTCAGGCAGATAGTGAATGATGCCGGTCAGAGTGCCGGATGAGGCATCCTTATTGGGAATCTCGGACACCAGTTTCTGATGCGGCGACGGATCGTCTCCCCAGAGGTTGTGATACGTTGGATTCGTGTAGAGCAGAATCGTTTCGCCGTTCCGTTTTCCAAGGACACTCACCGCGGAGTCAATCGAATCGAGCACCTTCGTGATGCGTTCGCGGCCGCGCGCGAGTTCGTCCGCGATTTTCTTCGCCTCCGTGATATCGGAGACCATTTCGAGCCAGCCAATCTGGTTTCCGCTGTCATCGGTGAGCGGGTTGAGTTCGATTGACGCGATGAAGGTCGTGCCGTCAGGGCGGGTGACCGTGGTCTCAAACTGACGCCGGAGATTTTCACCGTCAGTCACATCGCGCGCGAGCTTCAGATACTCGTCCCGTTCGTGCTCGGACCAGTAGCTGTAAGGGGGCATTTCTCCAGCGATCTGTTTGTTCCCGAGGCGGAAGAGATCCCGGAAAGCGCGGTTCACATAAACGATCATTCCCCGCATGTCGGTTACCCGGAGGCCGGAAGCGATGCTTTCGGACATCGCGCGTCGGATCACGGACTCCGCAAGAAGATGCCGGGATGTCCGACGCTGACGGATCTGGAAACCCGCGAGACCGAGAAACGCCACAAGAAGCGCGGTGCCAAGCCCGAGAATGGAGAGCGTCGACAGATCCTTCGTGAAAAGGAACGGACGATTGAAGGGGGACACCGAGAGCGTCACCGCGGGCGGAAGCGGCGGCAGAAGAATATCAAACGACTCCTCTGTCGTCTGAGCGACTGAGGATGTTGAAATAAACTTTTTCCCGTTCACTTTGAGTGACAGAGACGCGCGGTCAAGAAGCGAGCTCGGTGTCACCTGATGCATGAAGCCCGCAAGCGAAATGCGGGCGATGATTGCCTCATTATTAGTCGACGGAACAATGAGATTGATATAGGGGGTTGAGTTCCCCTTGTAGAAATAGGGATTCGAGAAGAGAGCGGTCTCACTGTCATGAGCGCGCTTCAGGGTTTCCAGCGTGTCCTGCATCGCGAGCTTCTGGCCCGCGGGGAGGCTGAGAGCCTCGAACGCGAATCCTGAGGCGTACGAGGTGAGCACGGTTTCATCCTTCACAAGACTGATTTCGACAATCTCGGGGCGGGACTCCATCAGGCGTCTGGCAAGCCCCTGGGCACGGGTGGATAGGCGCCAGTTCGGGTGGTGAAAAATGCTGAAGGAGTATCGGGAAACCGCTTCGCTCGTCGTCGACAGACGGGCGTCAACAGTTTCCGCGAGCAGCTCCGCGGACTGAGCAATATCATTCCGCTCATTTGTGCGGTAGATATGCGAGATATAGAGAGCGGAAATAACGAAAACCGAAAGAATCACGGCGAGCGCGATCCATGTCGCGTAGAAGCCGAAATTGCCCGGCGAGATTTCTTCCGTGCGTGAAAGCCCCTGAAATAGGCTCTCATCTTTTCGCGTTGCGAGGACTTTCATCTGTTCATCCGGGATTTCAGGTCCGCCCGATTTCCCTGTCTCCTTATGCCTGCGTCGGCACTCAGCGCCGCCGCGCCTTCCGTGCTGGATATCGCTTTAATGCGGGTTCGCCTAAAAGTTTAAGGCCTTGACTATTAAAATGAGAACCAGCAATACATCCCCCAACAAAAAAGCGATATTTCCTATGAATCAGAATGAGCTGAAGAAGGCAGCCGCGGAGCGCGCGGTGTCTTTTGTTCAGGAAGGCCGGGTTCTCGGCGTTGGTACAGGTTCTACCGTTGATTTCTTTATCGACGCGCTGGCCGCCTCCGGCAAGAAGGTTCCGGCCTGTGTTTCGAGCTCGGTCCGTTCGACCGAACATCTGGAACGCCTCGGTTTCAAGGTGCTCGATCCGAATGAAGTGGATGAGATCGAGGTCTATGTGGACGGTGCCGATGAGATCGATTCCGGCTTCCACATGGTGAAGGGCGGCGGCGGAGCGCTGACGCGGGAAAAGATTCTTGCTTCTCTCGCTCGCACTTACGTCTGCATTGCCGATGAAAGCAAGCTCGTGCCGGTGCTCGGCAGATTCCCGCTGCCGGTTGAAGTGATCCCGATGGCAGTGGGTGTTGTGAGCCGTCAGCTGAAGGCGCTCGGCGGTGAACCAAAGCTCCGTGACTTCACGACGGATAACGGCTGCAAGATTCTGGATGTTTCCGGTCTGCAGATCACGGATCCCGTGGCGCTTGAGGAAAAGATCAATCAGATCCCCGGTGTTGTGACGGTCGGTCTTTTCGCGCGGCGGGGCGCTGATGTGCTGCTGCTCGCCACGGCGGACGGCGTGAAGGAAAGCGCCGCGCTCTGATTAATGCCGGATTCCGCGGATCGGTAACAGAAAAGGCGGAGGCATATTGCTTCCGCCTTTTCTCTGCGGGATCAATCCGTCTTACTTTGCCTCGGTCGGAGGCACGTAGTTCGGCACAGCTTCAGTGCCGACGCCATCGCCGAAGAAGTACTTGTCGCACTGGTTCAGCAGGTGCTTGCGGACGTTGGGATCCGACAGATTGAGCTGGTACTCATTTACCATCATGGTCTGGAGCTGCTGCCAGCTCTGCCAGGCTTCTTTGGAAACATTCAGCCAGATCTTCTTTCCGAGTTCGCCGGGAATCGGGGGGAAGTCAAGTCCTTCGAGTTCCTTGCCGAGTTTGATGCATTTCACCATGCGTGCCATGAGTTGGGATCCTTTTCGTTAGGTGCGGCAGAACCGTGAGGCCTTCCTCAACGCTGCCGGCAGACACTTTACTCTTTTTGTTCTGTTCTTCCCGGCCGGGTACCGGGGCTGAGCCGGCAGAGGCAGAGAAGTGACTCCTATAATTTTGACATACTCCGAATTAACGCTTAAGGCTTTCTGAGCCACCTATTTATGAAACTGGAAAACACGGGAAAAAGTCTGTCGGATCTCGCCTCTCTCCTTACGGAAAGAAGTAGCAGCGGCAAGGAAAAGGAGAATGAAGCAGGAAAGGCAGATTTCGATCCGCTGCATCCATTCAAAGCAAAGAAAAAGCGTTCGGCCGCTGTCCCTGCCGGCGCTAAGCCTTTCTTCCCGAAGGAAGGCGCGTCAGGCTTTGGCGCCCTGGCCGGACTCAGAGCGGAACCTGAGACCGCCGCACCTTCGGTCTCCCGTAAGACTGAGAAGAAAGCTTCTTCCCTCTATAAGACACCGGCGTCCCGTCCCGCGGTGAAAACCGCCCGTACGGAGCCGGTGAAACCGGTATCTCCCGCAGCTCGCGAAGTGAAACCGAATCGCCCGGACGGCGCCGGCTGCACGGAAGCCGTCCGTTCCGCGTCCGGATCAGACCGTTCGGACAGAACAGTCTCCGGCACCGATTCAGAAAGAAGAGCCGAGAGAAGGCATCCGGTTCCCGAAATTAAAGAACGCTCAGGGAAAGTCTCAGACGGCGTCCCAGAAGAAAGAAGCCGGGAAGCCGTCCCATCCGGAGCCGAAGCAGGACTCGCATCCCAAAAAACCGAAGCAGCATCACCGCCATGCCGATCGGAGGACGGATGCCGCCAGGCCCGTTCAGATGCCGGTCCGGAATCCGGTGCCGCCTTTTGAGCTGATGGAGGGGCTCCCGGTTTCCGCGAGGGCTGACGAAATCATCAAAGCAATCCGGGAGAATCAGGTGGTGATCGTGGCCGGCGAAACCGGTTCAGGAAAAACCACGCAGCTCCCGAAACTCTGCATGATGGCGGGCCGCGGCACAGCGGGGCTTATCGGACACACGCAGCCGCGTCGTATCGCGGCAAGCTCTGTTGCGAAGCGCATTGCGGAAGAACTGCACACGGAGCTCGGTACGGTTGTGGGCTACAAGGTCCGATTCTCTGACCATACGACATCCGGCATCACGGTGAAACTGATGACGGACGGTATTCTCCTCGCTGAGACACAGACCGATCCGCAGCTCCGGGCTTACGACACGCTGATCATTGACGAAGCCCACGAGCGTTCAATCAATATTGACTTCCTGCTCGGCTATCTGAAGCGGCTTCTCGCGAAGCGCCGCGATCTGAAGGTGATCATCACTTCAGCCACGATTGATACGGAGCGGTTCGCGAAGCATTTCGGGCGCGACGAGGATCATCCCGCGCCGATCATCCAGGTCTCCGGCCGTACGTACCCGGTTGAAGTCCGGTACCGCGCGATTGAGGATGATGATTCAAACGACGACAAGACGCTCATGGGGGCGATTTCTGACGCTGTGGATGAGCTCGAAATGGCAGGCCGCGGCGACATTCTCGTCTTCCTGCCGGGTGAGCGGGAAATCCGTGAGGCTGCGGAGACGCTGAGGAAAAATGATCCCCAGAACCGCGTCGACATCCTCCCGCTTTACGCGAGGCTTCCGGCAGAGCAGCAGGAGCGGGTGTTTAAGAGCGGCGGGAAACGCCGTATCGTTCTCGCGACCAATGTGGCGGAAACCTCGATCACGGTGCCCGGAATCCGCTATGTGGTTGACACCGGGCTTGCCCGCGTGAAGCGTTACTCCTACCGCAATAAGGTGGAGCAGCTTCTGATTGAACCGATTTCCCAGGCGGCGGCCAATCAGCGAAGCGGCCGATGCGGCCGTGTGGCGGACGGTATCTGCATCCGGCTTTACAGCGAAACGGATTTTGCCCGCCGGCCAGCCTATACCGATCCGGAAATCATGCGAAGCAACCTCGCAGCGGTCATTCTGCGCATGAAGTCCCTCGGTCTCGGCGATGTGAAGGATTTTCCCTTTGTGCAGGCGCCGCCTGCCCGCGCGATTTCGGATGGCTACGCGATTCTCTCCGAACTGAACTGCGTGGATGACCGGGGAGGTCTCACGAAGATCGGGCGCACGCTGTCCCAGCTTCCGGTGGATCCGAAGCTCTCCCGGATGCTGCTCGCGGCAAGCGAAAATGACGCCCTCGCTGAGGTGCTCATTATCGCGGCCGGGCTTTCTGTTCAGGATCCGCGTGAGCGTCCGCCGGAACAGGCTGCCGCGGCTGACGAAGCCCACAGGAAACTCTCAGACGCGAAGAGTGACTTCCTCTCCTACGTGAAGCTCTGGAACTATGTTGAGAAAGCGTATCGGGATAAGGAGTCGAACCGCAGGTTCCAGGATCAGATGAAGCGTCAGTTCCTGTCGCCCCGACGGCTTCACGAGTGGCATGATGTCGTGAATCAGCTGCTCGATATGGTGAAGGGGCTGGGGTGGCGCATCAACACCGCGCCCGCAACCTTTGAGCAGGTGCACTGCTCGCTCCTCACCGGGCTTCTCGGCTCTGTCGGTATGAGACGGGTTGACGCTGACTTCCGTGCGCCGCCTTATATGGGCGCCCGCGGGATCCGGTTCTGGATATGGCCTGGGTCTCCCCGTGCGAAGAAGTGCGGTCCCTGGATTGTGGCCGCGGAAATCGTGGAGACATCCCGGCTTTTTGCCCGCTGTGTCGCGGATGTGACGCCTGAGTGGATTGAGCGGATCGGCGCTCACCTTATCAAGAAGAGCTGGACTGAACCGCATTGGGAAAAGAAGCGCGGTGAAGTGGTAGCGCTTGAAAAGGGCACCTTATACGGACTTCCCGTTTACGGAAGCCGCACCGTGTCCTATGCGAAGCATGACCCGAAACTGTCCCGCGAGATCTTTATCCGCGAAGCTCTGGTAGAGGGAGAGTTTGAATCTCAGGCGCCGTTCTTCCAGCATAATCAGACGCTGATTCATGAAATCCGCGATCTCGAGCAGAAGAGCCGCCGGCCTGACGTGCTGGTGGATGATGAGGACATCTTCGCTTTCTATGACGAGAAGCTCGGGGATGAAGTGTGTGACGCGGCGTCGCTTGAAGCGTGGAGAAAGGAAGCGGAGGCTGACAACCCGAAGCTTCTCTGGCTCAGCCGCGATGATCTGATGCGCCACAGTGCTCAGGGCATCACGCTTGATATGTATCCGAAGACCATTACGATGGCCGGCATATCAATGGCGCTGAATTACTACTTCGATCCCGGCAGCCCGAGAGACGGTGTCACGCTCGTTGTGCCGCTTTTCGCGCTGAATCAGGTGGATGAGAGGCGCTGCGAGTGGCTCGTTCCCGGCATGCTGAAGGAGAAGATCCGGGCACTCGTGAAGAGCCTTCCGCCGAGACTTCGCCGCAACTGCATTCCGATTCCGGAGTACGCCGAGGGATTCTTCGAACGTTACGGGATCGGTGAGGTGCCGGAGGAACATCTGCTTGACGTTCTGATCCGGGATCTCCGGGAGGAAAAGAGCATGATCTGCGAGCAGCGTGACTTTAAGCTTGAGCAGCTCGCGCCTCATCTCTTCATGAATTACAAAGTGATCGATGAGCACGGCAGACAGCTTGATATGGACCGCAGCCTCGCAAAGCTCCGCTCCAATCTCGGCGCCAAGGCGCGCGAAACCTTCCAGGGCCTCGCGGACCATGATGCCAAGGTGGTGGATGAGCTTGAGGACTCCATTACGACCTGGTCCTTTGATGAACTGCCTGAACTGATGGAAATTCACCGAAAAGGACAGACCCTGATCGGTATCCCCGCTCTGGTGGATCATGGCGACACGGTTTCGCTCGAGGTATTTGATGATCCTCAGAAAGCGGCTTCCGTTCATCGGGCCGGTCTCAGGCGTCTCTTCAGGATTCAGCTGCGGGAGCAGGTCCGGTTTATTGATAAGAATCTCCGCAGTCTGCAGAGCGCTCTGATGCAGAGCGCCGCGGTGCCTCAGATTTCAAGAAGCTTCGATAACTTTGAGGATCTGAAGACGCAGGTGATTGATGGTGCCCTCGAGCGCACCGCTCTCGCGGATCCTCTGCCGAAGAACCGCCAGGATTTCTACAGCCGGCTCGAGGATACGAAGGGACGTCTCTCACTCGTCGCGCAGGATCTGGCACGGACTTTTGAGGATCTGATGCGGGAAGCGGTGAGGATTCCGAAGCTTCTGAATGGCTATAAGGGACAAAAGGAACTGCGGGAAGATGTCGAGGAGCAGCTCGGACAGCTTTTCCCGAAACACTTCCTGGTGACGGTACCCGCGAAGGCGTTTTCAAACTACCCGCGCTATGTCGCGGCCATTGTGATGCGGCTGGAGAAATTCAGGGATTCGCCCGCCCGGGATGCGGAGAAAACTTCTGAGATTCATCAGCTTGAGGTTCCTTATTTCCGGCGGGTGGCTGAACTCCGCGGACAGAAGGAGCCCCGGCTTGAAGAGTTCTTCTGGCAGCTGCAGGAGCTTCGTGTTTCGCTTTTCGCACAGCAGCTGCGAACACCGATCCCGGTTTCGGTTAAACGGTTACAAAAAATTTGGAATTCAATTAAATATTGAGTTTCCTCCGCAAATGCTTGATTCGGAATAACTTTAAAATTTAATTTAGTTACATTTTCATCTATGTGATTTTATTTGCATGCGTTCGCACTAATTGCAAGGGGTGTCAATCCCATGTACCATCAAAAGGCGAGGTATGCGTCCTACGCTAGGCTGGATAAGCCTTTGGCGGCATATCGTTATTCTGATCAAGTAGTTTGTATCCTGAAACAGAGGCTCCTATGTCCTTTGCCCTGAAAAAAATCGTTTTTAGCGTGACGATGGCCTGTTTTGTCCTGGCAGGACAAGGCGTGGCTTCCGCAAAAACAGCCGCCAAAGATCCTGTGGCGCATGCAATAGCGAAGGCGAAGGGTAAAAAGGTACAGAAACCGGCTGCCAAGAAGAAAGTGGCATCCAAGGCCAAAGCAACGGGACGCCGCGTCGCCAGTGCGGGGCGTGTTCACCGGCAGCTTGCGCCATCCGGGGTTGTGAAAGCCTCGATCCCGCATCAGGCCGCCCCGGTAGTCATTCCCGAAGATCAGAAACTCGCTCAGCAGCTTCGTCAGGCCCCTTCTCCTGCCAACCTGAATCTCACGGCGGCCAGCGCCTTCATGTTCAATCAGGATAACGGCCGGGTTCTTTTCGAAAAGAACGCCGATGCGCAGCTTCCTGTCGCGTCGCTCACGAAGCTGATGTCCGCTCTGGTCATCATGCGTGCGAATCTGCCGATGAATGAGGCCTTCACGGTTCAGAGCGAGGATTATCATCTGCCGTCCTCCTCTTTCTCGCGTCTCCGTATCGGAATGACTTTCACGCGGGACGACCTGCTTCACATCGGTCTCACCGGTTCTGACAACCGCGCTATTCATCTGCTGGCCCGCTCGTATCCGGGCGGGATTCCGGCTTTCGTTCAGAAGATGAATGAAACCGCGCGTGAACTGGGACTGAAGCACACGCACTTTGAAGAGCCGACAGGGCTGTCCGCCAATAACCGCACGACGGCACGTGAAATTACGCGTATCGCGGCTGAGGCCTATCGTTATCCGAAGATCCGCGAGTATTCCACCTCTCAGCAGCTGCAGTACTCCACCCGCGGCGGTCTGATTCAGGTTCGTTCGACGAACCGTCTGATCCGTGAGGGTGCCTGGGATATCGGTATGCAGAAGACCGGATACACCGGTGCCGCGGGCCACTGCATGATGCTGCAGACTGAGGTCGGCGGCAACCGTGTCCTGATGGTGGTTCTGAATTCGACCAGCAACAATAACCGCATCATCGATATGAAGCGTATGCGTGACTGGTATGAGCGCCAGCTGGGTGTCAAGGAAGGATCGGCCAAGCTTCCCTATAACCTCATGTAACGCTTTTTCTGAAGTCATAAAAAAACCGCCTGAAGGCGGTTTTTTTATGGGTGGAGGGAAGATCAGGCGAGGTGTTCTGCCACAACTTCGGCGATGTCCTTCACCTGAATCGTCTCATCCTTCTCTTTTGCCTTGGCAGACTCCATCATCGAGAGGCAGAAGGGGCAGGCGGTCGCAAGCTGCTTCGCGCCGGTGTCCTTCAGCTCATTGAAGCGGATCACGTTGACACGCTGGGTCTTGCTGCCATCCGACCAGAACTGGCCGCCGCCGGCGCCGCAGCAGTTGGTGTTCTCCTTGCAGAACTGCGGCTCACGCATGTCCGTCTTCATCGAGGCGAGAATCTCGCGGGGTTCAGACGAGAGACCGTTATAGCGGCTGAGATAGCAGGGATCCTGGTAAGTCGTCGCGATATCGTTTTCGCTCAGATTCGGAAGTTTCCCATCACGGATGAGATTCCGGATCAGCTCAACGTGAGAAATCACTTCGAATTTGCCGCCTTCAAATTCCGGATATTCATTTTCCAGAGTATTGAAGCAGTGCGGGCAGGCGCAAAGAATCTTGCCGAACTTGTACTGGGAAAGATTGGCGATATTTTCAGCGGCCGCAGTCTGGAAGAGGTACTCCTCACCGAGACGGCGGGCGAAATCCGCGTGGCACCGCTCCTCGGCCATGACACCAAAGCTCAGACCGGAGGCTTTCAGGATCTTTACCATCGAACGGGCAATCTTCTGGGACCGCTTATCAAAGGAAGCCGAGCAGCCGACCCAGTAGAGAATATCGACAGGACGATCCGGATCCATGATCGGGAGATCAAGACCCTCGGCCCAGTCGAGCCGTGAATCCGGATCCATCCCCCACGGATTGCCGACCGAGGCGATGTTCTGCAGCGTCTTCGCGACGCCGGGCGGGAACTTGCCTTCCTCAAGCGCATAGTGGGTACGCATCTTCACGATGGCATCCGGAAGATTGATGCGGGAAGGACAGGCATTGGTGCAGGCGCCGCAGGTGGTGCACGCCCAGAGTTCGTCCTCGGAAATAAATTTTTCCGTCGGTTCGTTTTCACCGCCGTTCGCAAACGCGTGCTGAAGCTTCAGCACGACGTTCTTCGGATCAAGCGGGGTTCCCATTTTGACTGCCGGGCAGACAGCGGAGCAGCGGGCGCACTCTGTGCAGGAAGCAAAATCCAGACGTTCTTTCCAGGTGAACTGCTTCATCTGGGAAATACCGAAAGTTTCCTGCTCTTCAATGTTGTCAATCTTCGGGGCGGCACCCATCGGTTCGAGCTTCTGCTCAAAGATGTTCCAGGGGGTCTTGAACATATGAGAGAAGAAGTTAAGCGGGATCGACGCAATGAAAGCGAGGGAGCCAATGCCGTGAATCCACCAGAGGATCAGATGAGCGGTTTCCAGCTTTTCGGCAGAGACACCGGAGAAGAGCGTGGTAGCGATGAAGTTGCCCACAAAGGACCAGCCAGCCCATGCCGGTTTCTGAGCGGCAAGACGGAGAGCCTCGAGGAAGAAGCCCGTAATGATGATGAGGGCGAGAGACCCGATCAGCATTGCGAAACGGGGAGAGGCTTCAAGTGACACACTCTTTTTGATCCAGCGGGACCAGGCGGCGACACCGAGACCGGCGAGAGTCGCGAGACCAGCAAAGTCGAGGATCAGCTTATAGAAGAGGTAAAAGTCCCCCTGAAGGATCCGGAAGCCGAAAAGCAGACGGGTGATATCCCAGTCAATCGTGGCGAGCGATGTACCGAAGAAAAGGAAGATGAATCCCCAGAAAAGCGCGAAATGCGCTTTTCCGACAGGTGTGCGAACGATCCGTTTCTGCACAAAGCCTTCGGTCCACAGTCTGCGCATCCGTTCCGGAACATCTTTTTTCAGCTGCGCGGCGGCACCTGAGCGGATGAATTTCACCGCTTTGACGATTCCCCAGGCACAGAGCAGAACAGACAGTATGCCGAGAACATAAATCAGAACCTGTCCGGAGACAGGCACGTTCCAAAATGTCGGACGAGAAGGTATTGGGGTCATGGAATTTAAATCCTGAGCAGGCTGCGGCCTTTTGGGTTGGACAGGAAGGAAAAGACCGGCCGGGCTGCGGGTATCGGCTTCAGAGGGTCTGCATGCCGAGATTGTTTTAACGGGATCAAATAATAAAACAGGGGTTCATGTTTGCCAATTTGACGGAACCCAATAGCATTACCGCAAGCACGGGGCTATATAAAAAGCTCTGCCCCTTAATTGGCAGGGGCAGAGCCTTTGATCGGATGACTGCCGGGCTCAGGCTTTGCGGCTGTGGCGCCAGTCAGCGATCGCTTCGGCAGCGGAAGCGATAAGAGCGGGACCGGAGTAAATAAAGCCCGTGTACAGCTGAACAAGGCTTGCTCCGGCTTCCATCTTGGCCACGGCATCCTCAGGTGTCATGACGCCGCCTGACGCGATAATCGGCAGTGTTCCCTTCAGGTGATCGGAAAGGACCCGTACGACCGCAGTTGAGCGTTCAAAGAGCGGGCGTCCGGAGAGACCGCCGACCTGATCGGCATTCGGAAGACCTTTGATGTTGTCCCGGGCGAGCGTGGTGTTGGTGGCTGTGACAGCATCCATCCCGTACTCCACGAACTGATCAGCTGCGCGGCGGATAGCGTCGTCATCCAGATCCGGGCTGATCTTTACGGTAATCGGAACGAGGCGTCCGGTGCGGTCCGCGAGTTCCTTTCTCTTATCAGCGATCCCCTTCAGCAGAGGTCCGAGCTCGTCCTCTCCCTGCAGTTTCGTGAGTTCCGGCGTATTCGGGCAGGAAATGTCGATTGCCAGGTAATCCGCAAGCGGATAGAGCTTATCCATGCACTCCTGGTAGTCAGCGAGAGCGCCGGAAAGCGGTGAGGAATTCTGTTTGCCGATATTGATACCCAGGATGCCGCCCCGAAGCCGGAAGGCATCCGCACTCTTCAGGTTTTTAATGGCCTGATCGGCGCCGCAGTTATTGAATCCCATGTGATTGATCACGCCTTTGGCGGGGATGACACGCCAGCAGCGGGGCTTGGGATTTCCAGCCTGGGGACGGGGCGTGATTGTTCCGACCTCAATATGACCGAAACCCATGCCTCCGAGAGAGCTCACATGGGAGCCGGTTTTATCCATGCCGGCGGCAAGCCCGATGGCGTTAGGGAAGCGCAGTCCCATGACGGTGACGGGATCATCCTTTGGGATGTGGGTCACCAGTTTGATCAGTCCGAAAGGCACGGCCCAGTCAATGTTATTCATGATCACCGCGTGGGCGGTTTCAGGGGACAGGCGGAAAAGAACTGATCGAGCGAGGTCGTAGAGCATAGGGTAATTTTTATCGGATCAAAAAAGTCAGCTTTATTTTAGATACTTACGGACAAGGTTGTTCTCGGACAGGCGGCAAGTTCACGGGATCGATCGCGTGATTCACGGATTTCATCCTCGCAGTCCTCGAGCAGCTGCCACCGGCTGTCCCAGAACACCTGGAAGGGTTTGAAGAGTCGCTTATAGTCCATCTGAGGCAATTCGTAGAGCCAGTAGCCGAGATACAGGTACTGATGAGCACCGCGGGCACGGGCAAGACCGATCTGCTTCAGGATTGAAAAGGTACCGAGGCTGCGGGCAGGGTAGTCGGGGGAAAAGAATGTGTAGACCGCGGAGACGCCATGGGTAAACAGATCGACAATGGCGAGTGAAACGAGTTCACGTCCCAGGCGGGTTTCAAGAAGAATGGTATTCACATTGGTTTCGAAGAGGGCTTCCCTGAATTCACCGTAGCTGTATTCCGTCATCATGGAACCGACATGCCGGGATGCTTCATACCTCTGATAAAGGTCGTAGTACTCGGAGGTCGGTTTAGGGTCCCGAATAGGGATCAGCGTGAGATCACTGTTTCGCTTCAACAGCTTCCTCATGGTACGGTTCGGACGGAATTCATCGGCGGGAACCCGGCTGGAAATGCAGTCACGGCACTGAGGACAGCAGGTTTTATAAATGATCGTGCCCTGTCGGCGGCAGCCATGGAGAGCAAGATGGTTATAGAGCTCTGAGGACGTGCAGGATACGGGGTGCTCAATCGCCATCATCATGTCTCTTGAGTCTTCGTAATAAGAGCAGGGGTTCGGCGGGGTCGTGTACTCCTTGAAAATGATCCGCTTGATATGTTCGTCAGCCATGTGTCCCGACCAGTGTTGGAGAAGTTAAGGTTTTCTGAGGATGATGTGATGCGTCCTGAAGAGTCCTGTACGCCTGTCATCGAAGAAGAAACGCAGCGTACGGGTGATCGTCGGGAAGGCAATCTGATCCCAGGGGATATCTTCTTCTTTAAAGAGGCGGCATTCAAGAGATTCAGGTCCCGGGGCAAAATCCGGTGAATTCAGATCAGAGAGATAGAAGAAATGAATCTGGTCCGCGAAAGGAACATCTATTACGGTAAACAGCATCCGGGGCAGTACCCTGGCGCAAGCTTCTTCCTCAGTTTCACGGATGGCGCCATCAAAAGAGGATTCATTGCTTTCCAGATACCCTCCCGGGAGAGTCCAGTAATTTCTCCGTGGTTCGATGGCTCTCAGACACAGAAGCACCTTATCCTCCCAGACGGGAATGGTTCCGCATACAGGAAGGGGATTCACATAATGAATATGGCCGCACCTGGGGCAAACTGCCCGGAGGCGGTTTTCTCCCTCAGGAATGGCTTCGATAAGAGGATTTCCGCACATTGCGCAGAAATGGGGAATACGGGATTGAGCTGTCATAAAAATATTCGACCTGATTTTTTCTTGACAATTCGATTAGCATATGTATAATGATACCTGTTTGATGCATTTGGTTACCGCGGGGTGGAGCAGCTCGGTAGCTCGTCGGGGTCATAACCCGAAGGCCGGAGGTTCAAATCCTGCCCCCGCAACCA
>OGKX01000700.1_pt1 | contig 17360 bp, 13 predicted proteins | sample 1572541 | NCBI WGS metagenome assembly OGKX01 (sample SAMEA2581982, study PRJEB24529) | metagenome | biome: Human gut stool | place: China | collected 2011
GCACATCGACCCGGATATGAATGCGGCGTTGGCGGAGCTGAAGTCTGCCATTGACAATGAGGTGTGGCGGGAGTGGTGTGAGGCACTCTCCGCCTGCCAGTATGACCACAGCATGAAAAGCACCCTTAATCCCATTGTGGGAAAGCTCTCGGATATGCGCATCGTCAATGGGGAGCTGGAGAATCTCGTGTTCGCTCCCCGCAAGGAATTCATCTCCATGGCGGCGCTGGTGGTGCTGGCGGCCAGGGCGGTATTTTATTAAATGGAAACATTGCTGTTCAGGGTTCGCAAGGTGTTCAGGGCGGTGAAGGTGCCGCTGCTGCTAACGGTACTGTAGGCACAGGCGGCAATGCAGGCCAGGGCGGCATCGGTGGTACTGGTGGCAACGCAGGTAATGCTGGTATAAGTCAAGTTGGCGGCAGTGCAACTTCCACAGCTTTGACCTTTACGCAATCGCAGGTCAATCTGCAAACGACTGCTATTAAAGCTACTGCTATAGCCGGTAAAGGCGTAGGCAGTTTCGAGAGCAGTGAAGTTTATGAGGCAGCAGGCGGCATAGCTAATTTAAATAACATCGGTACAGCGGGTAGCGCAGGAACAACTGCTGTTGGACAAAATGGCGCTGTCAATGCAACTACTAACGGCGGTGCAGGTGGCGGCGGTATCACTCCTGCCGGCGATGTTGCACAATCTACTAACGGCGAGGAAGCAATTGCAGCTGGCCTTGTTACTACAAACGGCACTTTGAACGTGGTTTCTGACGCTGACCTGGCTATCAGCGCAGAAGCAAAAGGTGCAGCGGTTACCAATAACGCTGTCGCTGTTGAAGCTACAGATTCCAATAATATTTATGCTGTTACAGGCAACTTTACAGTGAATGCTGCAGCAACAGGTGATGTTGATTTACAAACACCTGCTTCAGGTTCAGAGCCGGCGTTTGATTACAAGGCTGATGCTACGACAACTACCTCTACGGCAACAGCATTTACAGTAAATGGCGGTTCCATGCTTGTTGATGTTGCTGGTAAATTGACAGTTGTAGCAACTGCCGATAAAGGTGAAGCAAAGAATTTTGCTCAGGGTATGGCGTTTGACAATACTGCTGTCAGAGTACACACGACAGACGCTATTAATATTACAGCGACCGCTGCAGCTGGTGTTTGGCAGGGTGCTCAGGGCATAGAAGGCAATAACAATGACCTGGAGTTCGTCAGTGATGCTGGCGGCATTACAGTGACCGCTGCTGGCGGTAATGGTGATGCAGGTAACCTGACTCACGAATATTCTGTCTGGACTTACGACAGTAATGTTACCTTTGATGCCAAAGCTGCAGATATTATATTTAACGGCGATGTAGAGGTTGTAAAACACGGTACAGCAGATAGTACTCTGACTTTAAAATCAAATACTGAAGTTAAAGCAGGAACTGATAGTGCAGGTTCTTTGAATATCAGCGGTACGACCATGAACCTGACCGATAATCTGCAAACCTTAAAAGTAGCCGATAAGACAACTCTTGCTGGCAGTGCTGTCTACTTCTATGATGATAATAATCAGGAAGATAAATATAACGGTACTGATTATCGCACTATCACTACTAATGATCTGGCGGCTTCCGGTACTAACGAGCTCTTTATGCGTACCAATGCCAACGGCGTTTACGGTCAGTCGGCAGGCAACGACAAAATTACTTCCACTAATACTGTAACCGGCAGCGGTACCTATAATATCACTGTTTTTGACCAGGGGATGCGCAACGGCTATAACAATGCTGCCGGCGCTGATACTAAGGGACATTTGGACCAAGATGTCGTACTGATCGAAAATGCAGATAAAGACGGCACCTACAACATCAAAGAAATGAAATATGATAACGGCGTCTGGGTTTATGAATATGAGGGGAAAGCAGAGGTTGTCGATGATGGTTTGAACCTGACACAGGTCACTACCAGGGCTGCAACTCAATCCTCTGCCCAAATGGCGGCTCAGGATGCCAGCAAGATCGCAGCCGGAGCGGCAGTGACTCTGTTCGGCGCTGATGAAACTTTGATGGAACGTCTGGGCGACGTCCGTAATTCTGCAGACGATAACGATGGTGTTTGGGCTAAATATGTCGGTGGCAAAATCAAAGTAGCTGGACTGCAGGGCGATAACGATTATCAATATAACGGCTTTGCGGCAGGTTATGACCGTGAGATCGGCAGTAACTGGCGTATCGGCCTGGCAGGACAATATGCTAAAGGCGATACCGGCCTGACTAATGGCGACGGTGAAATCAAAACCGCGGCAGGCGCTTTATATGGCACATGGACTGGCGCTAAAGGTCATCATGTAGACATCATTGCCAAAGTTGGTAAAGTTGACAGCGAAACCAGCGCTTACGGCGGCACTATTGCCCAAAAACTGGACGGTGATTTTGGAAGTACAGCTGTAAGCTTTGCTGTTGAATACGGCTATCGTCAGGATTTGAATGACGGCTGGTTCGTTGAACCTATGGTGCGTGCAAGTTACGTACATCTGGGCGGCGATGATTATACCGTAACCACTCGTGATAATACTATGAGCGTTACTAACGACAGCATGAACAGTATTGTTCTGCGCGGCGGTTTCCTGCTGGGCAAAACCTTTGCGGCAGACAGCAGCGTTTATCTGAAAGCGGCAGTACTGCACGACTTCGACGGCGACATCAACACACATGTCAGCGCTGACGGCAGAAGCGCCAGCTACAGTGACAGCATTGGTGGTACCGCTATCGAATATGGTATCGGCGTCAACCATAAATTTAATAAGGATTCCAGTATGTATCTGGATGTAGAGCGCATCAGCGGCGGCGACGTAACTAAAAACTGGGGCGTCAACGTCGGCTTCCGTTATAGTTTCTAAAAGCAGGATGGCAGCTTGAAAAATCTATAAAGAATATCCCTCATCCAAGTGGGGGATTTCTTTATAGTATTTCATAAAAAATTAGGAGATGAGTTTGATGAAAGGCTATAACAAAAAGCAAGGCGTTAAGTTACAAAGGAAAGTACTGAGCTCATTGTTTATCGCAGGTGCAGCGTACGTTTGCATATTAGGGGGGGACAACGCAGCCTGGGCATCTGATTATACCGGTACTGATACTTTAAGTACTTATAGTTATGGAGCAACCTACGACAAGATTGATATTACTATGGCTGCTCCAGGAAAAAACTGCGCCGGTATTTATACTTATGGCAAAAATAATACGACAACAGCTAATGGACGAGTGACTGTTACGATGTCGGATACTGAGGATACCTATGGTTATAACGGTATTTTTGTGGACGGCGTATCAAAATTGGACGCTAAAAATGGTATCGAGCTTACGATAGACAGCACGGGCGACAATAATGCATCCGGTGTAGATCAGGCCTGGCGCAATGGCCTGCGTGTCGAGACGCAGGGGAAAGTGGATTTGGGAACAGCTAGTGGCTCTGTGATTACGATAAACAGTAATGCTGCTGAAAGTTATGCCAATGGTATTTTTGTTGATGGATCCAGCACTGGTACTGGCAGTGAAGCCAGTATTAAAGGCGGGGATTTAACGGTCAATATCAATAAAGATAATGCAATGCAGCAGATGGATTATGCTGCCGGGGTTACTTTGTACAATGGTTCTAAAATGGAGCTGGCGGGTGACCTGGACATACATTTGGAAGCTGCCGGTGTCGATGGCATCAGAGCCAATAACTTAAATTATTCTGGTGATATCAATACTTTGCAGGTCAAAAACCTGGCTATCTATGGCAAAGCAGTGAATGGTTCCGGTTCAGGGATATACCTGATGGGTGAGCACGATTCGGCTAATGTCAGTGACAGCACTAAGATAGAAGTTACTGCTGAGTATGATGCTTCCGGTATTGTGATAGGAGGCAGCGATACTGCAAGCAGTTTTGGCACAACTACTATTGATGTTACCTCCAAAACAGAAAACAATAATGACGTTTATGGTATAAAGCAGTTTGGCGCCCAAACAGATTATGCTGATTTAATTATTAATGCTCAGTCTGATGGGGCTGATATTTTTGGCATCAGTCTGGTTGGTAATGCTGGCGCCGGCATAGTTGAGGTTGCCGGTGATTTAACTATCAAGGCCAACGGAAATGGGAGTTATGTAAAAGGGGTAGAGGTTAGTGCTCTTGGGAAACTGAGCGTTTCAGGCAAGACGGATATTGATGTAAGCAGCGATAATGATCAAGCTATTATGTACGGTGTTTATGCCCAGACTGGCAGTAAACTGGATTTTGCAGACGATGTGCAGATCACGATAGCTACGCATGACGGTGACAGTAGGGCAAGGATGTATGGTATTTACAGCCGTACTGCTGCAGAGGTTGCTTTTACAAAAGGTCTGACCATTAAGAATGCAAATATTGGTGAAGCTGTAGTTGCTGAAGGTGGTAATATCAAAATCAATACCAGCGGCGGTAATGATGTAAAAATCGAAGGCTATATTGAATCTAAATCAATTCCAGAAAAACCTGATTCCGAAACTTTGGCTAACGGTACAGTTGATATCACTTTTGATACGGCTCAGTCTTATTTGTATGGCAATAGTTATACAGCAACTGACTGCGTTACAGATTTAAAATTTACTAATGGCGCGGTCTGGAATATGATGGGCAATTCATCAGTCAGTGACCTTAGTGTTGGTAAAGACTCAGTGATCAATATGACTGCTGACAGCGGTCGTTACAGCAATTTGCAGGTTGGAAACTTAAAAACTGCTGACGGAACTTTTGTAATGAATGCCGGCTGGGTAGACGGAGGCGGGAGCTACAGCGATAAGCTTATTATTGATGAAACTTCTGCGGCTGGCAGTAACAGCATCAAAATTATTTCGGACGGCGGTTTAGAAGACGCTGCCAGAAATAATACTGTTTTTGTTAAAGGAGCTGATGCGTCTACTAAATTTGTTGTTGATGGCCCTGTTTACGCTAATGGTTTGTACGAATTTGATATTACCCTGGCAGATAAGGAAAATGATGGCAAATATGATTGGGTAATCGGTTCTTTGAAAAAGAATACTGTTGACAATGTTAATACAATAGTTAGTGCTAATCAGGTGGCATATACTGCCTGGATAGACGGTAACGGCACGCTGCGCCAGCGTTTAGGCGAGCTGCAGAGCGGTGCCGTTAACGGCATTTGGGCAAGAATATTCGGCGGGAAGCTGGGCGGCGATGAATTTACTAATAAATATAAAACTTATCAGCTTGGTTATGACGCTCAGGCTGGCGAATGGCGTGTTGGCGCCGCATACGAATACAGTGACGGCAGCCTGAATTATACCAGCGGCAGCGGCGAGAACAAAATCGGAGCTGTAAGCTTGTATGGAACCTTACAGGGCAAAGATAACAGCGCTTTAGACATTGTAGTTAAACGCGGCCGTATTTATGGTGATATGGATATCTATGGTAAATACAGCGATCAGGGCGATTATTCGACCGATGCGACTTCGATAGGTGTTGAGTATAGCAAACGTTTTGACGGCGGTAATAATGTTTATTTTGAGCCGCAGGCTCAGCTGACCTTCGGCCGTATCGACGGCTATGATTATGTAAGCGCTAAAGGTATAAGAGTCGCTTATGATGATATTAACAGTCTGATCGGTCGGTTAGGTATTGTGGCCGGTAAAGCCTTCAGCAGAGGTGACGTGTATGTCAAGGCTTCGTTGCTGCACGAGTTCAGCGGCGACAGCAGTGTCACTATGCTTGCGGCTAACGGCGAAAGCTATATGGAAGATCAGGACTACGGCGATACCTGGCTTGAAGTAGGTATCGGCGGTAATATCACTTTAGGTAAAAACTGTGAGCTGTACGGCGATATAGAACGCAGTTTTGGCGGCGATGTAACTAAAAACTGGGGAGCTAACGTAGGCTTCCGATACAGCTTCTAAGGCGGTAAGTAAAGTAGTTGGCCGGATGTATGGCGGCGGGTAACTAATGTAGTGCTGTCATACTTCTTGCAGCTGCTTAGAGCGGAGGAAGGATATGGAAAGAATAGATTATAAAAAACTGGGTATGGAAATTAAGATTCGCAGGCTGCGTGCTGATATCAGTCAGTCTAAGTTGGCAAAACAGATCGGCGTATCACAGTCGCATTTATGTAATGTGGAAAATGGTCGTCTATCGCCGAGCCTGCGATTGCTGTTGAGCCTGCGCAGGCTTTTGGGTTGTACGATTGATGAACTGCTGGCAGAAAATGATGTTGAGCAGCAGGAGAAAGCGTAAGATGTTACTTGATAACTAGAAAGAAGGCTGGTTGTTATCAGCCTTCTTTTTGCTTTCTCAAGCTTTTTGGATAAGTTTTTGCATAATGAAGGGCAAAAAAGCAAAGAAAATTTTAGAAAAATAAGTGTTATGTCTTGCGGGGGGGTACAAGTGTGTTAAAATTATTTAAAACAGAATATGTTCTTTGCATTAAAAATTGTAACGCAAGCAAAATAACGTATTTGTTTATGAAAACAAGCTGAATAATAAGGAAAGAGGTTGATGAGTATGTCGATGTCGGTCAGACAGAAAAAATTGACAAAAAAAGTGCTGTGTTCATTGCTGGCAGCAGGGATGATCAACGTTTGTATATCAGGGGGGGACGTTTGGGCTGCTGAGAGTGAGCCGAATATTGTAAATATTGCAAGTCCCAGTACTGATCATAATGGCGGTTCTGAATATCGCTATGCTGGAGTTTTTGTGTATGGCGAAACCAAAGAATATGGTAAAACGAATGTTGTAGATAAAATTGTCTTTAACAGTGCTAATCCTACAACAAATAGTTCTTCGAGTACTCCTGGTACTGCTTACAACGCTGCAGTTGTTACTGCTGGCGGCACTTTGGATCTTAATGCCAAAGAGATTTATGTTGGTTCAGAAGCACAAGGAGGCGACCGTGGTTTTAGATTGACCGGCGATAATAATACATTAAATATTACTGCTGATAAAATAGTATCTTATACTGGCGATGAGTTTGTTCATGTCCGTAAAGGAGCTGCAAATGTAGCCAATATTACTGTTGGTGATTTTTATGCCAAAACTACTTGGGGCAAAGATGATTATGGTGTTTCAATATTACAGGTAAATGAAGGCGGCACTATAAACTTTAATGCAGATAAAGCTGTTTTTGATGGTTCGACAAATGTTGCTGGCGGCGTTTTTGGCTCTGGCAGCTGGGGCACGCTGAATATAACTGCCAATGAATTGAGTATTGATGGAAATATTTGCGGCACTTATGGAACTTTGACTGGTAGCCAACATGCTGATACTGCTTTTGATTTGCATATTACTGCCGGAAATTTAGTAATGGCTGGCGATATCAATGCGGGAAGTATGGGTGATGGATACAGTAAGCATGACCGTACGACTAATATAGCTGTCAATGTTACGGATACTGCAGAACTGACAGGCGATATCAATGTTTACGAACGCGGCAATATCGCTATCAGCTCAGATACTATGAATTGGGAAGGCAGCGCCACGGTCAATAAAGGTACTTTAGATATTTCCAAAGTAAATAATCTTACGTTGACAGGTGTTATAGTAGATGCTGATGAGGCTGTGCTCAAAGTTACAAACGGCGGTACACTTGCAGTAAATGAAAACGGCAAACTGGGCATCAACGATTTGAAAACTGCCGGTACTTATAAAATAGTCAGTGTTGACGAAAGCAGCACAGCTAACTTCTGGAAAGACGAAAATCTTGCTTATGACAGGACTTCGATGTTTGCAGAGGTCAAACAGAATAACAGAGATTATGATGTTGTTTATAAGGAATTGCAAGATTTGAGTGCTGATGAAAAAGAAGCTGCCAAAGAACAGATAGTTGCAGCAGCAGGCGGAGCGTCGCTGGCAGCAACTTCTGTTATTGGGAGCATCGTAACAGACAGTGGTGCTGTTGCCAAATCTGCTCCGGGTGCAAAAGCATTTGTCGCTGCTGTAACCGGCAGCGCCGATATTACATCAGCTCAGGCTGCTGCGCATATCAATGCCGTAGTACAGATGGGTGAAACTTCAGGTACCAGTGCCAATGCGGTTTCTGTTGCCAGCAATGTTACAGGTACTGTTACAGGAAGAATGTCGTTGAACGCTGCTCCGATTGCAGAGGTTGGCGGTAAAGGCCGCAGTCTGTATGAAGATAAGAGTGGTGCCGGGATTTGGGCACAATATGTACACGGTAAGGATAAAGTGCGCGATATGGCTATGGCTGGTGGTTCTGCTTCTTACGACAGCAAATATAATGGTTTTGTTTTGGGAACCGATTTTGCTAAGATCGGCAAATTCCAAAGCGGTATTGCTTTCACTTATGGCAGTGGTGATACTACCAGTGTCGGCGGTGCCGCTTACAGCCGCAATGATTTTGATTTCTGGGGAGTAAGCTTATATGGCAGCATGAGAAATTCTGATACCAATTTGATTGCTGATATCGGTTATAGCCGCAGTGACAGTGATGTGGAACAAAATAATTTCGGCAGCCTGTTAACGGCAAATCCGAAAACTGATACGATCACTTTGGGAATCAAAGGCGAAAAACTATATCAATATGATAATCTGCAGGTAATGCCTTATGTTGGTTTAAGATATTTAAGCGTCGATACAGGCTCTTACAGTTCGGATATTGGCGGTCTGGCAGCTTTTAATTATGCTCCTGAGCGACAGAATATCTGGCTGCTGCCTGTAGGTGTGTCGCTGACTTATGAAAATATTACGGATAATGGCTGGAAGATTCGCCCGAATGTCGATTTGTCGTATATGTGGGCTATGGGGGATACTGACAGCAGTATGACGGTTGGTTTACCTGGGACTACTGCGGCAGACAGACTTGGTTATACGATAATGGATAAAGGTTCGTTTATTGGTAAAGTGGGCCTGGAAGCAGAAAAGGGCCATATGACTTATGGTGTAAGCTATAGTTATCAAAAAGGCAGCGATGCCAAAAGTAATAAATGGTTCGTTGATTTGAAGTACAGCTTTTAAAAGGAAGGCGTTTATTTCAGAAGCCTGTGCAGGATAAAACAAAACCCCGGCGCATTGCGCCGGGGTTTTTATGTTTGTCCAAATTGTCAAAGGGCAGTAATTATTTTTTGTCTACAAGTTTGAGCGGTACGCCTATTTTAGCTTCAACTTTTTCGCCTTTGGCTATTTTTACAGCAGCCTCAAGACCCTGTTGTCCCATCAGTTCTGGTTGTTGAGCGATAGTTGCGGCCATAGTGCCTGCTTCTACTGCTTTCAAGCCGTCTTGAGTGCCGTCAAAGCCAACGATAAAGATTTTTTTATTAGCGCTTTTGGCTGCTTCGATAGCACCCAGTGCCATTTCGTCATTTTGAGCGAAAATAGCCTGGATATCAGAGTTGGCCTGCAGCATATTTTCAGCGACAGTCAGGCCTTTGCTGCGGTCAAAATCAGCAGATTGTTTGGCAACAACTGTAAGTTTTTGGTCGGCTACTTTATGGAAGCCTTCGCCGCGTTCGCGGGTCGCAGATGCGCCGGGGATGCCTTCGAGCTCGGCTACTTTTACTTTTTCACCAAGTTTTTGGATGATGTATTCGGCTGCCATTTCGCCGCCTTTGACGTTGTCAGAAGCGATGAAGGAGGCTACTGTGCCTTTATCGGCGCTGCGGTCGAGCGCCAGAACGGGGATGCTGGCTTTGTTGGCAGCTGCCACAGAAGTTGATATTGCTGCGGAGTCGACCGGGTTGATGAGCAGTACGTCTACTTTTTGCTGGATCAGGTCAGAAATATCATTGGCCTGTTTTGCGGGATCGTTTTGCGCATCGACGATTTTAACATTGACTCCGAGTTTTTTTGCTTCTTCTTCAACGCCTTTACGTACGGATACGAAGAAGGGGTTGTTGAGTGTGGAGATGGAGAAGCCGATGGTAGTTGTTTTTTTGCCGTCAGCGGGTTTTGCAGCTTTGTCACTGCTGCCGCAGCCGGAAGTGAGCACTGCCAGTACTGTGATGGCAGCTACTAAAAGAGTCCAGATTTTTTTCATTGGTGAGTGCCTCCTAAGCTTTTTTGCGGTCCATAAGTACCGCCAGTAAAATTACAATACCTTTGACAACTTGTTGATAGAAGCTGGATACGTCGAGAATATTGAGGCCGTTGTTGAGTGTGCCGATGATAAGCACGCCGACAAGTGTACCTGTGATATAACCTTTGCCGCCGGAAAGACTGGTTCCGCCTAAAACTACGGCGGCGATGGCGTCAAGTTCATAACCGGTGCCGGCAGTCGGCTGGGCCGAATTGAGACGTGAGGTGAGGACTGCGCCTGCCAGAGCGCAGAAGAAACCGGTGATTGCATAAACAAAGATTTTGACACGTTCTATTTTGATGCCGGCGATGAAGGAAACTTTTTCGTTGCCGCCGACTGCGTAGATTTTACGGCCCAAAGGAGTTTTCCTCAGGATGAACCAGGAAACGGCAAATGCCAGCAGCATGATGATTGCAGGTACTGGCAATCCCATGAAAAAGCCCTGACCGAAGTCGTGGAACATAGTGTCGTCACTGAGACCGCTGATAGGGTTACCATTGGTATATACCAGTGTCAGACCGCGATAAATGGTCATGGTGGCGAGCGTAGCGATAAAGGGTGCTACTTTGCCGTAAGCAATGACTAAGCCGTTGACAGCGCCAAGGCCCATGCCTATGAAGCAGGCAGCAAGGATCGCCAGCATCGGGTTCATGCCGCTGACGATCAGGCTGCCCATCAGGGCGCTTGAAAGTGCCAGCAGGCTGCCGACAGACAGGTCGATGCCGCCTGTCAGGATGACAAAGGTCATACCGAAAGAAATAAGGGCGTTGATGGAAACCTGACGCAGCAGGTTTTTCAGGTTATTGGGATCGACAAAACTGTCGTTTAAGGCGGCTATGACGATAAAGGTTACGACAAGGGCAATAAAGGGGCCCATTTTACGGATACGTTCTTTAATATTCATTATTTACTGTCCTCCTGTGGCAAGGGTGATTATTTTTTCTTGTGTCGCTTCTTCGTGGTCCAGCTCTCCGGCGATCTTACCTTCGTGGATAACGAGGATGCGGTCGCTCATGCCGATAACTTCCGGCAGTTCGGAGGAGACCATGATGATGGCGACGCCCTGAGAGGTCAGTTCGTTCATTAGATCGTAGATGTCGCGCTTGGCGCCGACATCGATACCGCGTGTCGGTTCATCCATAATAATGATTGATGGATTCATACCGATCCATTTGGCAATGACGACCTTTTGCTGGTTGCCGCCTGATAGTGCGCCTGCTTCCAGGTCGATCGATGCGGTTTTGACACCCAGTTTTTTAGAAAGCGCTTCGGAGAAGGCTGTTTCGTTTTTGGTGTTGATCACGCTGCGTTTAGCAAAGGTATCGACACTGGGCAGCGCAATATTTCTGGAGATGGAGAAGTCGAGGATCAGGCCCTCACTTTTACGGTTTTCGGTGATGAAGCCGATGCCTGCTTTGATAGCGTCTTCCGGTTTTTGGATACAGACTTTTTTCCCATGCAGGTAAACTTCACCGTGCTTGCAGGAATCGACGCCGAACAGGGCCCGCATGATCTCGGTCCTGCCTGCTCCCATCAGCCCTGCTACGCCGAGGATCTCGCCTTTACGCAGTTTGAAGGAGATATTGTTGAACAGTCCTTCTTGACAGAAGTTTTTGACTTCCAGGACTATTTCGCCGGGTTCGTTTGTGCGTCCGGGGTAATATTCGGTAATAGAACGGCCGACCATGTCGCGGACTACCTGTTCCATATTGGTTTCGCGGGTGGGTTTGCTGCTGATAGCGTAGCCGTCGCGCATTACGGTGATGGTATCGCAGTGGGCGAATACTTCTTCCATTCGATGCGAGATGTAGACGATGGCAACGCCTTTGTTTTTAAGCGCGTGCATTACGGCAAACAGTTTTTCTGTTTCACGTTCTGTCAGGGCGGCCGTAGGTTCATCCATGATGACGACTTTGGCATCAAGCATCAGGTTACGCATGATTTCTGTCATTTGCTGCTGACCAACGCTGCATTCGCCTGCTTCTGCGTCAAAAGGCAGTGTAATACCCATTTGACTGCATTTTTCTTCGGCCAGCCTGCGCATTTTTTTGAAGTCAAGCATTCCGAAACTGTTGGTTACGTTCTGCATCAAAAACAGATTTTCGAGAATAGAGAGATTGGGCCAGATATTAAGTTCCTGATGGATGAAAGCGATGCCGCATTTTTCGGCTTCGAGTGCGTTTTTGAAGCTTATTTCCCGTCCGTCTACGCAGATCGTGCCGCTGTCGGCTTTATGGATACCCGTAAGGATGTTCATAAGGGTGGATTTACCGGCGCCGTTTTCACCCATCAGAGCGTGGATCTCTCCTGATTTTAAGGTCAGGTCGACGCCTTTGAGTACTTCGTTGGAGCCGAAGGCTTTTGAAATACCCTTCATGGTGATTTCCATTAGTCGCAAAACTCCTTTGCTGTAAAATCGATTTTAGAAAATAACGCCTGCGTGCAGGATAATGTTGGCGTAGGGGGTGATCTCGCCGGTGCGGATCACTGCTTTAGCAGTTTTGGTAGCGGCTTTGAAGGCTTCGTGGTCGCTAAGGATCTGTTCCTTACCTTCAAAAAGCTCCTGCATTTTCTGCCATGTAGCAGGATTTTTACTTTCCATTTCGGAAGCGATATGTATTTTTTCGACTTCCATATATTTCAGCACTTCTGTAAGGACATCTAAAAAGGAAGGAGTACCTGGTTTCAGAGCCAGATCGATTTTGGGGACACCGGCCGGAACCGGAAGGCCGCAGTCGCCGATAACGATAGTGTCAGTATGGCCTAAGTCAGCCAGGACTTTGGCGATGTCGCTGTTGAGGATTCCTATTTTTTGCATTCTCCAAGCATCCTTTCTACATCTTTAAGATAGGGCATACCGCCTTGTGCGCCCAGCTTCTGAACGGAGAGGGCCGCTGCGGCGTTGGCAAACCGGATACTGTCGTCTAGGCTGCGTCCTTCGCATCTTGCGACGGCAAAAGCACTGTTGAAGGTATCGCCTGCGCCTGTGGTATCCTGGGCATTAACGACGAATGCGGGAACAGTGTGTACTTTGCCGTTTTTAGCATAAGCAACGCCTGCTTTGCCAAGTGTCATAAAAAAGCGTTCTTCCTGCATCAGCAGGATTTCTTCGCTGGTCTTACCGGGATAAAGGGCTTCGGCTTCGTGTTCATTGGGGGTCACATAGGTGACTTTATCCAGCCATTCAGAAGGAACGGGCTGCACGGGAGCCGGATTTAAAAGTACGCTGATTCCTGCCGCTGCACATTTGCCGATGATGTAATCGATGGTGGGCAGCGGTATTTCGTGCTGGAGCATGACCAGGTCTGCGGCGGCAATGACGTTCCAGGCAGTATCGATATGTTTGGGCATGACCAGATCATTGGCGCCTTTGATGACGATAATACTGTTGTCGCCTTCGGCAAGGGTGATATGGGCAGTACCGCTGTTCTGTCCGGGCAGGACGCTGACATAACCGGTATCGACGTTGTTGGTTTTCAGGTTGTTGATGATCATGGTGCCGTAAGCATCGTCGCCTACGCAGCCTATCATGTGTACCTGGGCTCCTAAACGTGCGGCGGCAACGGCCTGATTAGCGCCTTTGCCTCCTGGTGAAACTATGAGCCTGCTGCCGATTATTGTTTCGCCGGCTGCAGGCCGTTTGCCTGCTTCTACTGTGAGGTCGATGGAACAGCTGCCGATAACAGCGATTTTGACCATGGTGATCTCTCCTTACATCTTGGAAACTTGTAATTTTGTTATAATAGTAACATTATAATATTCTACACAGGCGGGTTATATCCTGCCTATTTAATGATGATTTTGGAAAAGCTAATACTTATGTATTTTACCGCAAGCGACTGTTTTGGGCAAGAAAAAACACTATATTAATGTAAAATTTTTTCGACAATTTGCCTTTGGCGATTGACAAATCCACTAATGTTTGTTAACGTAGAAACGGTGTTGCGAACGTTGTGAGTACGTTTGCAAAAATAAAAGAGACCGCACCGATTCAGTTGATGCGTTGGAATAAGAGGGAGTATATATGAGTACTAAAAAATCAGGAACATCTTGGCAGGATACTATCAGCGACTGGCTGGGTTCGATCATTGTAGCCGGAGCGCTGGCTTTTTGTATCCGTACGTTTGTGGTAGAGCCTTATATGGTCGAGGGTACATCGATGTATCCGACGTTGGAAAGCCACGAGCGCCTGATCGTCAGCAAGTATAAATATTTCTTTACCGAGCCGAAAAAGGGTGAGATCGTCGTTTTCCGTTATCCGAAGGATGAAAGCCGCGATTTTATCAAACGCGTTATCGCGACCGGCGGTGATACTATTGAGATGCGTGACGGTAAGGTTCTGGTCAACGGCAGTGTGATCGAAGAAAATTATATTTACAAGGATGATCCGAAGGGCCCGAATAAGTCTAATTACAGAAAATCTGTTGTGCCTCAGGGGCATATCTTCGTTTTAGGAGATAACCGTAATAATTCTGAAGACAGCCGTTTTGCCGATGTTGATTTCGTGCCGCTGAAGCTTGTAAAAGGCGAAGCAGTTGTTGCTTTCTGGCCTGTTGAAAGATGGCGTATGCTGCCTTGATAGGCGGTCGAGGAGATAATTATGGATTTTAAGATACAATGGTTTCCCGGTCATATGACGAAGGCGAAACGGATGATGGAACAGCAGTTAAAGCTGGTTGATGTTGTGGTTGAAATGCTGGATGCGCGGATCCCACGTTCCAGCAGCAATCCGATGCTGATCCAGATGCTGGGGGATAAACCCAAGGTCGTTGCTTTGAATAAGATCGATATGGCTGATCCGGAAAAGACTGAAAAATGGCTGCAGACTTTTAAAAACAGCGGTTTGCCTGTCTGTAAGGTAGATTGCAGCACCGGTAAGGGCGTAAAACAGATGGTGGCTGCGATCCAGCAGGTGGCCAGGCCTGTCACGGATAAGTGGCTGAGAAAAGGTGTACGCAATCGTTCGATCCGTGTTATGATCGTGGGTGTGCCGAATGTAGGTAAGTCTACTTTGATCAATCGTTTGGTCGGTAAAAATAAAGTTGTGGCAGCGGACAGACCTGGTGTGACTCGAGGTCAGCAATGGGTGACTATCGCCAAAGGTCTGGAGCTTTTGGATACCCCAGGTGTTTTGTGGCCGAAATTTGAAGATCCGGAAGTAGGCTTTTGTCTGGCAGTAACGGGAGCGATCAAAGAGGATGTTTATGACAGGGAAACAGCAGTAGAGCTGTTGCTTGAACGTTTGATGCATATCTATCCGGAGGATCTGCGTGTAAAGTACGCTATTGATTTTTCAGAAGCTGAGCCTGTGCGTGAGGTAATGGCTAAAATAGCCGTTGCGCGCGGCTGCCTGAAGGCCGGCGGTGTGCTTGACATTGATAAGGTTATCCAGCTGGTATTGCGTGATTTTCGTACAGGACGCTTAGGGCGTTTTACTTTAGATGAACCGAGTGAAAATAATTAAGGCCGCTGCAACGCGGCCTTTTTAATTAGGGGTGGGAATAATGAAGATCAGCGAGGTAAAGGAGATTTTGGCGGGAGAACCTGACCCGGATCAGGTGGCAGAACTTGCTGCCGATGAGCGCAGCGGTGTGCAGAAACTGGTTGCCGCTTATCATAAAAGGCAGGAAAAGTTGCGTTTAGAGCAGCAGCGTTTTACGGAGATGCTGGCCTATGAACGTAAATATTACGCTCAGGGGGCACAGTATATTGCCGGGATCGACGAAGCAGGACGGGGACCTTTGGCAGGGCCGTTGGTGATAGCGGCTGTTATTTTACCGCAGGAGGTATTTATCAGCGGACTTAATGATTCCAAGCAGCTTTCGGCAGTAAAGCGCGAGCAGCTTTATGACGAAGTACTTGCCAAAGCACTGTCTGTTTCTGTAAATGTAGTCAGTATCAGCAATATCGACGAGCTGAATATTTATCAGGCTACGAAGCAGGGAATGACTGAGGTGCTGGAACATCTTGCGATTAAGCCGCAGGTGGCGCTGGTAGATGCAATGCCGATCGTATCGGCCGGTATTGAAACAGTTTCCTTGATTCACGGTGACGCGCTGAGTGCTTCGATAGCTGCTGCTTCTATTATTGCCAAGGTCACTCGTGACCGGATGATGATAGAACTGGCTGAACAATATCCTCAGTATGGTTTTGCCGGTAACAAGGGTTATGGCAGCAGGGAGCATATGCAGGCAATTGCTGAGTTTGGAGCGACTAAGTGGCATCGCCGCAGTTATGAGCCCATTAAAAGTATGCATCTGTCTCCTGCTGAACAGGAAGGTAACAGGCTGTTTTCGCCGGTGTCAGAGAAGTGACGGAAGCGCGGCAAAGGCTGGGGAAAAAAGGTGAGGACGCTGCCTGCGCTTATTTAGAACGTAAAGGTTACGTTATCTGCCGTCGTAATTACCGCTGCCGTTATGGCGAGATCGATATTATTGCCGCTAAAGGCGGCGAGCTTAGTTTTGTAGAAGTAAAAACACGCCGCAACCTGAATTTTGGGCTGCCCCGTCTGGCGGTTACATACGCCAAGCAGCAGAAAATCAGGAGTGCGGCGCTTTTTTATTTGCAGCAGGAAAACAGGCATCAGCAAATGCTCAGTTTTGATGTGATCGAAATTTTAGTTGAGGGCAATGTGGCAAGATTACACCATTTACCGCACTGTTTTTAAAATAAGAGGAGGCGTTTTTATGTACGCTAAAGTTTATGGAGAAACAACCTGCGGTATCAATGGTGAACAGATCATTGTCGAAGTGGATATTTCTAACGGGCTGCCGAGCTTTGATATTGTGGGTTTGCCTGATACGTCAGTCAAAGAATCTCGGGAACGGGTACGGGCTGCACTGAAAAATTCGGGTCTGATCTTTCCGATGACCAGGATTACTGTAAATCTGGCTCCGGCCGATTTGAAAAAGGATGGTTCCGGTCTTGATCTTCCTATTGCTGTTGGTATTTTAGTCAGCAGCGGTGTTTTACAGCAGGAGCAGGTTGATGATACTATTTTTGTGGGTGAACTGGCACTGGATGGGACAATCAGGCAGATTGCAGGCGTATTGCCAATGATTCTGCATGCACGTGACATTGGCAGGAAAAACATTGTGATCCCTTCAGGCAACTGCGCTGAAGGACGGCTTGTTGACGGTATTGATGTGCTGATACCTGCATCGCTGCTTGAATTGGTAGAGCATCTGCGGGGTGAAAAGGTTCTGGATGTACTGGATAAGGAAGCTATCTGCGCGGCAGCAACCAGTGTCTATGATGTTGATTTTGCGGAAGTGCGCGGGCAGCAGGTGGTAAAAAGGGCGTTGGAAATTGCAGCG
>OGKX01000705.1_pt1 | contig 17253 bp, 22 predicted proteins | sample 1572541 | NCBI WGS metagenome assembly OGKX01 (sample SAMEA2581982, study PRJEB24529) | metagenome | biome: Human gut stool | place: China | collected 2011
TACGGCAGCCACAACAGCAGCCACAGCAACAACAGGAGGAATGACGGCAGCACAGACCGCATTGAACGCAGTCATGAACTTGTGTCCGATTATTCTGATTGTGACATTGATTGCCGGACTGATTGCAGCAGGTGTCGCCTTATACAAAAACTGGGATACGGTCAAGGAAAAACTGTCCGAATTATGGGGCAACATCAAGGAAAAATTCAATGCAATCAAAGAGACCATCACGGGAGCGTTCACGAAAGCGAAAGAGGCGGTCACAAATAAGGTCAAGGAAATCGGTGACAGCATAAAAAACAGCACCATAGGACAAGCAGCCTCGAAAGTATTCAACGGCGTAAAGGACACAGTTCATAATGTCATGTCGGCAGCGACCGAAACGGCAAAGGAAAAACTGGGGAACATGAAAACCGCCTATGAAGAAAACGGAGGCGGTATCAAGGGCGTTGTCGCTGCCGGATGGGAGGGAATCAAAGGATATTATTCAGCAGGATTCACATTCGTTGATAATTTATCCGGAGGAAAACTCTCTGAAATCAAATCAAAATTCTCTGAAAAGACATCGGAAATCAAAACAAAGGTTTCCGATGGTTGGGAAAATATGAAAACTACCGTCACGACAAAAATGACGGAATGGAAAACCAACGCATCGAACAAACTGAACGAAATCAAGTCAAATTTTTCGACAAAGGTTTCAGACATCAAGTCCAATGTCTCGACAGGTTGGGAGAATATGAAAACCACCGTCACGACAAAAATGACGGAATGGAAAAACAATGCAACGAATAAATTGACGGAAATCAAATCCGGATTCTCTTCAAAAGTTTCGGAGATAAAATCAAAATGGTCAGCTGATTTCACGAATATAAAGGACAAAGCGACCTCCCTCATGGAAACAGCAAAGTCCAATGTGTCAACAAAACTCGACCACATGAAATCCGCATACAGTGAAAAAGGCGGTGGAATCAAGGGAATCGTGTCTGCTACGTTCACAGGCGTAAAGGACACAATGAACTCTCTCATGAGTACGGCGAACACTCTGACGGGTGGAAAACTCGACAGCATCAAATCGGCGTTCTCAAGCAAATTAGCAAGTGCAAAATCAACCGCATCATCTGCGATGGAAAATATCAAGTCATCATTTTCCTCAAAGATGGAATCCGCACACGGAGCGGTGACAGGTGCATTGTCGAGAATCAAATCGGCATTCAATTTCAGATGGTCATTGCCACACTTGAACCTGCCTCATATTAGCGTGAGCGGAGGGAAAGCACCATACGGAATCGGAGGAAAGGGTTCACTTCCGTCATTCTCGATTCAGTGGTATAAATCCGGCGGTATCATGACAAATCCGACCGTGTTCGGAATCAATGGCAACAGCCTCATGGTAGGAGGCGAGGCGGGTGACGAGGCAATCTTGCCACTTGCGGAATTTTATAACAAATTGAACAACATCCTCGACAAGAAACTGGATGCAGTCCAAAAATCAAATATTGTGTATGTGACGAATCACACATACATCGACGGAGACGAGGTTGCAAGCAGAACCGTGTCGAGGGTTGATGCACAGATGGTCACAGACAAAAGGAAAGGGAGGTAAAACAAGGCGATGAAGATAAACGGAACAGACATCAGAGTGTACAACGCAAAACAGTTGACCGCCGATGTGCAGCCTCCCTCAATCATGAATAATTATGAATGGTTGTCGGGGGCAACACTCCCGACAGAACTTGAGACAGATGTTCAGATGGGTCATTTGAAACTGTCAATCTATTTCAAGGGCAAGGACAGGAACAGCATCATCCGTTCTGCGTCAGAATTTATGATGAATTTCACAAAGCCGTGCAGGTTGGAACTTGACGGCTACAAAGGAACATATATCGGGTTCATCACATCAAATGACTATGAGAAAAAGAATGTGAAACAGAGGTACGTCGTAAACGTGGAATTTGACGGCTTTTTCGTCGATGACGACCTCTCAATCACATTCGACGGGAAAACCTCCGCATCGTTCTATAAAGTGGGTACAAGAGACACTCCGTGCGTTGTGGAGGTATATGCAAAAAGCACCTTGACGAATTACACAATCACCGGACTGGGAGAGGACATCGTTGTTGAGAGCCTTGCAGCAGGAAAAACGGTTGTGATAGATGCAAAAACCGGACTTGTGACGATAGACGGGGCGAACGCATTTGACAAGGTGGATTTGTGGGAATTTCCGGTATTAAAGGCAGGAGAAACGGCACTCATATTCTCCAACGCAAAGGCAAGAGTGACGGTCAGATACACTCCGATGTGGATTTAGGAGGTGAGAGCGTTGCAGATTTTTGATGATAAAAAGAAAAGAATCGGAACACTGTCCGGATTCAAGGATAGGGCAATCACCACGACACTGGATTCCGGAGATAAGGAATTGACGTTTGACTATCCTGCATCGGGAGCGTTGGTTGACCTGCTCAAAGAAGAATATTATATACGTACTAAAACGGACGAATTTGTTCTCAAAGCAGTCGAAAAAGGGGAACAGTTCAACAAATACACCGCCGTCCTCAATGTGGAGGAGTTGGAGGGAACGGCGTTCCCGTATGGGTTTGAATCGGATGAACAGACAATCAAAGCGTGTCTTGAGTTTGCGTTCGAGGGTACGGGGTGGCATGTCGGAACATGCACAGTCACAAAGAAAAGAACCATTGACGAGCAGGAGAGTGTCACGGCATGGGATGTCCTGCAAAAGTGCCTCGCGACATACCGTTGTGAGTGCATCATTCACTCACTGACAAAGACAATCGACATTTATGACAGGATAGGAAGTGACAGAGGGTGTTATTTCATGGAGGGATTGAACCTCCGGAAAATATCTTTGAAATCCGACACCTATGATTTTTATACAAGAATCTATCCGATAGGCAAGGACGGCATTACGCCGGAATGGTTGACCGGAAAAGATTACATCGACAATTTTCAGTATAGTTCCAAAATCAAGGCGTATGTGTGGAAAGATGAGCGATACACCAACACCACAAGTCTGATTGAGGATGCGACGGCAAAGATTGAGGAAATGTCACGACCATACAAGGCATATACTGCGGAGGTGGTCGACCTTGCGAAAGCGTCAGAAAAATACAAAGACATTCTTTCGTACGGAATCGGAGACACGGTCACACTTGTGTCAAAGAAAACCAGAACGAAAGAAAAACAGAGGATTGTCAAAATCACGGAATATCCGGAGACACCGAAAAAGAATACGGTTGAGATTTCAAATGCGAGAAAGACATTTGCAGAGATTCAGAAAGAGGAGACAGCAGCAGCGACCGAGGAGGCAATCTCAATCTCCAACAGGGCAACAAAGAAAGTCCTTGAGAACTATTCGACCACGGAGGAGATTGAAACCAAAATCACGGCATCGAAAAAGGCAGTCGAGGCGGGTGTTGCCTACACTCTGAAAAATTATTATACATCCGTGCAGATGGATTCCTTGATAAAAGCCACAAAAGAGGAGATTTCTCAAGAGGTAAAACATGTTGAGGAAAACTCAATGCACAACTATGTTGTGAATGGAGATTTTTCAAACGGGTTTGATGATAATTGGTACAACAACGACGAGACAAACAACTCCGTGATGGATGTGTCCGGTTTGGGTACGGTTGCAAAAATACTGAAAACATCCTCAAGCAGTTCCTATATACGGCAGAATTTAGGGAAAATACCTGCGGGAACATATCGTGTGAGATATAAGGCAGCAACAGCAGCAGGGTACGAAAGAACGGCAAGGGTGCAGGTGGGGGCGTTGGGGAGTTATTCAACGACATCCTCCGGAATGTTAAAGAGCAAAGAGTTCACGACGATTGAACGTGAAATCACGGTATTAGAGGGAACGAAATATATTTACATTTACGCATACACACAGAACGCACCCGTGTATATCACGGATATTGAGGTATTAGGACTGTATTCATTGTATGCGGATGCAAAGATTCAAGTGACTGCGGAGGAAATAACCTCCGAGGTCAACAAAAAAGTGAACAGCGATGATTTCGGAACACTAATCACACAGAACGCATACAATGTCCGAATTGCATTCAACAAAGGCAGTTCGTACATGCAGTTTGATTCGACAGGAATCACGATGTACACAGGAACTATCACAGACAACACAAAAAGAACACGATTCGATTACAACGGTGAACATTTCTATCGTGACGGAAAATATGTCGGAAAAATCGGAACAAACACCATGATAGGGAATGACAGTCAGAGAGGACTTGTGTTTGATATAGAATATGACACAGCATATATGTCATGGGCGAACAAGGAAAGTGCAAACGGCAGTTCATACATGATGAAATGGGCGTACTGCACACAACAGTGCAACAATTATGAGGCGAATATGCTACATGCAGGGGCAGACATTAACATGCACTATTATAAATTGAGAAACGTGAGTTTTGAAGATGGGGCAATCAATGGAACATTGACATTCAAGCAACCTTTAGCAGTAAGTAGCGACGGAACATTGTCAAAATGGTCAACAGCAACATTGACATTCAAGAATGGGATTTTGATTTCGGGTGCGTGGAGTAACGGATAAAACAGGAGGAAAAACAATGCAGATGAATGACGAAAATATTCAAACAGAGGAAATCAAACAGGCAGCAGAGCCGGAGTTCAAGTTTCCGGATGATGCGGAAAGCACATCAAGACCAAACGAGACAGCAGAAGTTGTGACAAGAGAAACCGCAGAGGAAACAAACACGGAACTCTTGCAGAGCATCGACAAGAAACTTGACATGTTACTTGCAGCACAGGCAGCAACGCAGGCAGCAAAGGAGGAATAATCGTGAATACACCTATCGCAGTGAGAATCGAATGTGCAAAGGGAGAAATCCTCAACGCTATGGAGGCAATACAGACAAAACATGCGTTGCCTCCCTGCATCATGGACGGCGTTCTTTCCTCTGTACTGGCAGAGGTGAGGAGTGAGGCAAAGATTGAACTCATAAACTCAACAAATGCAATGATGGCAGAAAAAGACGAGGAACTTGAAAAGGCGAAAAAAGCAGCAAAGAGAACCTTGAGAACCGAACCGGAAGAACAGACGGAGGAGGAACATCCGGAGAATCCGGAAGAATAAGCAGTAAACGCCGAGAGGAGGTGAGAGCATGGCAGCGTTGACGAAATTGACGACGAACATCAATCTTGAGATGTCCGGAGACACAAAAAGATATTTAGTATCTGCAAAGCAGGGAGACAAGGCAACACGATTCATCGTTGCAAAACTACTCAATAACGGTGAACCGTACACAATTCCGACAGGTTCGAGAGCGGTCATCAATATTGCAAAGCCGGACGGGAAACATGTGTACAACACATGTACATATTCCGGTTCGGATGTGACGGTCGAACTGACAAATCAAGCACTTGCAGCCTCCGGAACGGCATATTGTGACATTGAAATCCGGACAAGTGATGATTCACAGATTATCACATCTGCATCGTTCACGATGGAGATTGAGAAGTCACAGAGGGATGAAAATGCAATCCTGTCATCAAATGAGTTCACAGAACTTGAGAACAGAATCAAGGGGCATATTGAGACCATTGAGAACACGGATGCAGCAGTCAAGAAAGCAGAATCGGCAAGGGTGACGGCAGAAAATGCAAGGGTAAAGGCAGAGAGTGAAAGAGCAGCAGCGGAAAAGAGCCGACAGGAAAATGAGAACACCCGCATCCAACAAGAGAAACAGAGGCAGCAGGACACATCACAGGCAGTCAAAAACGCCGGGGATGCGACCGCAGCGACCAAACAGGCGACAAAGGACTGCAAAGAGGTCACAGACAGGGCAGAGGATGCGTTGCAGAATCAAGAGCAGCTTGAGGCGACTTTGAACACGGCGACGCAGATTCGACAGGAAGTGTCACAGATGCAGTCGGCAGTCGAGGAGGCAAAGAAACAGGTTGAACAGGACAAAAAGGATATTGATGACACGATTCAAAATTCCCTGCTTGCATCCGCAGAGAAAATCCTTGAGAGCGTGCAGGACTATTTCAACCGTGCCGAGGCTTTATATTCGAGCATGTATCTTGATTGTGACGGTGAAACACCATACCTGCGAACCGTGACACCGATTTTCATTGATGGAGCAACGCCACAGGTCAGACGGGCAAATGAGGGCGTTGATTTCGACGGAGGAACGCCGACCTCCAGACAATTAGCAGTATAATTCCACGATACTGGAAACAGACGGCGAAACGAACACAAAAACGTGATTGTGTGATATATTCCATAATCACGGGGCAAAGGAGGTTGAACAGATGGCAGCAATCAGACCATGCACCGGAACAACGGCAGACTGGAAAGCGGTTGAGGACACACTGATTCTAAAGGAAAGAGAGGTCGGAGTTGAAATTGACACATCCGGTCATTATTTAGTCAGACAGGGAGATGGTAAAAACAAATTCTTTGATTTGCCGATTATCGTCAATAATGCACGTTATGAGGAAATACTGGAATTGACACAGGGGTACATGAACACCGTGAACAATTTCAGCAAGAACATGACGGAGGCGACCAACAGTGCAAACAGTGCAGCAAAGACGGCAAGCGATGCAGCAGCATCCGCAACCGCAGGAGCAAAGGCGTGTGAGGGCATTGTGGACGGTCTCAACACTATGGTTGACACAGTAACAAAAAAGACCTGCGTTCTCTCGATTGAGGACGGGATTTTGACGATAAGGGAGGCTTGAGCATGACTTACAAGAAAGTAACACCGATTTCAAAAGGCGTGTTGAGAATCAGAAGTGAACCCGATGAAAGCGGGAGAGTGTGCGGTTCGGTATCTTATGGCGAGGAGGTCACGGTCGAAACGACAAAGGTGACATCGAAAAAAGGTAAAGAATATTACAGACTGGCGGGATATGGCTATATTTTAGCGTCACAGGTAAGGGATGCAGAATCGCAGACAGAGGCAGAGGCGAAAGTGGATGCAGCGGTCAAGAAAGCGAAATCAGCAGCGAGCAAAGCAGAACAGGCAGCAAAGGCGTGTGACGGCATAGCTGCCGGAATGAATGTCGTGATTGATTCTGTCACAGGGAAAGCGTGTGAGATTGGAATGACCGACGGAAATATTGTTGTAAGGGAGGCTTAACACATGGCAAGCGGAGACGTAATTGTAAAAGTAGCAGACAAAGAAACACTCGACCGAACCTATGCGAATACAAACGCAATACTGGCAGCAGTCGGGGAGGATGTAAGAGTAAAGGGAGCAAAGCGTTACGGACTGAAAATCAATAAAAATGACAGCAATCCGGTGACACGCTGCACATACCTTTTCGATGCGGTGGGAATGACACCTGCTGCGATGAACTATTCAACCGGAGCATTTGATTTCGGAGACTGGGGAGATGTCTTTTTTGTAAAGAACAACTATCCGGCAATGGTCAGATATGACGGTACAGAAGATTATAAACTTGACCCGAACGACCACACAAAGAAAGCGGACGGAACAACGGCATCCGATGTCGCAAACACGGCATACGGAGGAAATGCAATGAGTGTTTTCGATGGCAGCGGTGACAAGGGCAAAATTTGGCTCTCACAGTTTGAAGTCGGAAACTATGAGTACATGATTATTTCAAACGTCCAGTATGATGAATCGTACAACGACGATGCGTATGTAAGAGAGGACGGCTCACATGCGGATAAACTCTATTATCCGATGTTCGGTGGTTCATACGACGGAACACGCATCCGTTCTCTTGCAGGACAGACGCTCATGTACAATACAAACGCATCGACAGAAATTACAAGAGCAAAAGCGAACGGCAACGGTTGGAACATCGGCTCATGGAGCAAAAGAAACTTGTTGGATTGTATGCTCAAGATTATGTCAAAGACAGACAATTCACAGACAGCGTTCGGACAGGGGCAGACATCCGGATATGTGAACGACGCATCACAGAACTACGGACACCTTGCGACCGGAACATTGACAAACAAAGGACAGTTTTTCGGTTATAAGGACACGACACATGAGGTCAAAGTGTTCTACATTGAAAAATGGTGGGGCAACCGTTGGGATAGAATCAACGGTCTGTTGATGGTCGGAGGAGAAATTCTTGCGAAAATGACACCTCCATACAATCTGACCGGAAAGGACTTTGAAAAGGTCGGAATCACATTCGCATCATCCGGCAGCGGTTGGCAGAAAGGAACGAAGTCAAGCAGATTCGGACGCATTGTCAATTCAATAGGTGGCAGCAGTAGCACATACACATGTGACTATTTTTGGTGGAACGCCGGAACAACTGCGGTCGCCCTTGTCGGCGGTGCCTGTAACCGTGGCGATTATTGCGGTGCGGATTGCTTGTTTTTGAACAATTCTGCGGGCGATGCGTACTGGGTCGTCGGTGCGTCCGTTTTCTTAGAACAGCCTATCGCTGCGTAAGCAGCAGGGGGAGGAACGGAGGGGGAACGCCTCCGCTATTCCCGCCGTTAGGCGGTGTGGTCGTTTTTAGAAAAATGAATATAGGGATATAGGGTGCGGTGTCGGGCGGTGTTCCTGCTCCCTGCGGTCGCCCTTGTCGGCGGTAACTGTAACAATGGCGATTATTGCGGTGCGGATTACTTGAATTTGAACAATTCTGCGGGCAATGCGAACTGGAACATCGGTGCGTCCAATTTCTTCTCATATCGGAGCGTTTAATCAAATGCAGCCTATATCCCACGCCACAAGGCGAAAATCATTCCGGATATAGGGTCGGTTGAGTAAGCATCCGCACAAAAACCGATAGGAGATAAGAAAATACTATATGAGAAGTTACAACAACCTATATGAACCAATGTTGCAAGACGACTACATAAAACAGCGTTTTATAAATGCATCCAAAAAGAAAAAGAACAGGAATGATGTGCGGGAGGTATTAGAGAATCTCGATGAACACACAGAACTCTTGAAAAAGATGTTGACAGAGGAGTTGTTCATTCCGGACTATCACAAACCGAGCATCATCAACGAGAGCAGCAGCAAGAAAACACGCCGTATATTGAAACCGCATTACAAATATGAGCAGGTTATTCATCATTGTGCAATAGGTCAGTTCAAACCGATTGTGATGAATGGATTGTATGAATTTTCCTGCGGGAGCATACCGGGCAGGGGCGTTCATTACGGGAAAAAGTACATGCGGAAATGGCTTGATTCATACGACGGGAAAAAGTTCTTTGTTCTCAAGATGGATGTAGACCATTTCTTTGAATCCATAAACCGGAGAATCCTCAAGAGAAAACTCAAAGCAGTAATTCGGGATAAACGGTTTTATAGATTACTCTGCATACTGATTGAACATGACAAAATAGCACTCGTTGCAAAGATTTTGACGGATGCAGGTGTTGAGATTGATGCAGAACAGACGAAAACGCTTGTCGGGTGCATAGCATTTGACGACATCTCCGGAGCGTTGGAGGTCTTGAGGGAAATCGGCATCGCCGGAGCGATGTTCGAGGAACTGAAAATAATTATTGAGGAGATGCGAAAAGGCGTTCCGTTGGGATATTTTACATCACAATGGTTCGGCAATTTTTACTTGAAAGCACTTGACCACTACATCAAGGAGGAACTCCATGCAGAACATTACATGCGATACATGGATGACATGGTGATACTGGGTAAGAGCAAAAAGAAACTGCATAAAATGCACAGGGCAATCGAGACATATCTGAACGACAACCTTGACCTTGAGATAAAAGGCGACTGGCAGGTGTTTAGATTTGAATATCCGGTGATGAAAGACGGGAAACTAGTGCTTGACGAGAACAGAAAGCGGGTCACAAAGGGGCGTATGCTTGATTTTATGGGATTTCAATTTCACCATGACCGGACAACTATCCGGAAATCAAACATCGAGAGTGCGAGACGCAAGGCGAACCACATCTCAAAACAGGATAAAATCTCATGGTATAACGCATCGGTGATGTTGTCATATATGGGATTGTTCAAACACACGGACACATACAACTATTACATTGAATACATCAAACCGAAAATCAATGTCAAGAAACTCAAGAGGATAGTTTCAAAGCATAGCAGAAAGGAGAATGAGCAACATGACAGACTGGAAAAAGGTGACAGGAACACAGCCGGAACGTCCGGAGGAAATCGACAGGACATCGTCTCCGTCAACGGTCTATCTGCGTAAGAACATCGAGCAGGTGGAGAAAGAGGTTGAGGGAGCAGACGGAAAGATACAGACCGTGACCGAATGGCAGTACGACGAGAAAGAAATGACAGTTGAGGAATATGAGAACATGGCTCTCATGAAATCAGTCGTCGAGGAGAACACATCCGGAATTGTCGAATCAGTGACACAGTTTCAGAAAGATGCAGTCATCGACGAATACACACAGCAGTTGATTGAGGAGGGGTTGATTTAGTATGAAAATGCTTGTTGAAAGTCTCAAAAGAATGTATAAAAAAGGCACTCTCACAAAAAAACAGATTGCAGAGCGTGTCGCAAAGGGTAGTATTTCAGCGGATGAATATGAATATATCACAGGAGAAACATTCTCCGGCGGTGATACAGAATGAGTCCGCTTGAAATAATCTCACGATTGTGTGATGTGACGGAAACTCTATCCACAATCGTGAAAAAGCAGCAAACAATCATTGAACAGTCGAAAATCGAGGAGGCGGTCAGAGCGGAACTCCGGCAGGAGGTAGAGGAAACAGACAGGGAGATGGATGTTCTCGAATACCACATGCGGAAATACTGCGACACCGACGACATCGAGGCGACAGAGTTCGGAAAGGAGAACGCCGTTGACGATTGAAATTTCCCTGTTGCTCTCCGGAGTATCTGTTGCGTTTGCGATTTTTTTCGGTATCTGCTCAAAGCAGAGAAACGAGAAAAAGGACACACAGGAAGATGCGGAACAGAGAGCAACAACCGACACAATGGTGATGATGAAACTTGAGAACATCGCAGACGACCTCAAAGACATCAAACGGGAATCGAGAGAGAACCGTGAGGAGATGAAATCATTGAGAGACCGTGTTGTCATTGTGGAACAGTCACTCAAGAGTTATCACAAGAGACTGGACGGAGAACAGCATTACGACCGATAACAGGAGGGCGGGGAACAGGCAAGAATCAACCTCACAGAAAAGAGGCAATACATGAGAATGACAGAACAGGAACGACGCATCAGAATCCGGCATCTGAAAAGAATGTACCGGATAAGGGAGCGAAAAGAGAGACATGACAAAAAGGTGTCCGGTCTGTTCATGAAACGTGTTGTATTCACTTTGATTCTTGCAGCATTTATCTTTACAGTCGTGATGATATTTGTGTTTTTGCGGATGGGTTCAGAACCGTCGACGCTGATTGAGAATGTATTCCGTTTTCTATCAGTCGAGGGCGGTGCAATGGCACTCATTAAGTCCGTGAAAACGGTCAAGGGAACAAAGTCAAACGGAGAAATACAACACAATGACGAACCGGAACAGGATGACGAGGAGGTACAAGGATGAAATACATCGTCGAGAATTGGTTTGTGATTGTGGGTCTGATTGCGGTATTAGCAGCGGGAGGATATGCAATATATGTTTTCGTGAAAATGCCGTCAGACAAGCAGTTGAACAAAGTGAGAGAGTGGTTGCTTTATGCAGTCACAAAGGCAGAAAAGGAACTGGGAGGCGGTACAGGTCAAATCAAGCTGCGTTATGTATATGACATGTTTGTCGCAAGGTTTGCGTGGCTTGCAAGAGTGATTTCTTTTGAGGCTTTTTCGATGATGGTCGACGAGGCACTTGAGAGAATGAAAAAGATGCTTGAGAGCAACAAAGCGATGCAGACGCTTGTGAGCGGTGAGGCAGGTGAGGTCAATGAGTAAAATCATAGACTTTTTCGTGCAGAACGCAAAGACAATCGGGATTGTGTACGTTGTGGGTGCGGTCGTCGTATTTTTAGCGATGACAGCGTTTTACATTTGGGTCGACAGGGCAAGCAAAAAGGAACAGGAGCTTTACTATGACGAATATTATTATCCGGATGACGAATTTGCGGAAAGAATGTCGGTAGTAGTATGGTTCATTCTTTCATTAGGATGTGCGATTTTATGGGTCGGTATTCCGTTACTGATTTGCGGGTTGATTGTGTACACAGAACTTGAGGAACATTGTCCGGAACTTATGGGAGACATGACGGACAGAAACACAGAAGAATTTGACAAGGAGGAAAACAAATGATTTCAAATTGCGGACATGATGAAAATAACAGATACAGCGGAGGAAAGGCAGGAGACCAGACAGGTACAGAGTGGAGGGTTATAAATTGGTATAACAGACCGTGGAAATGTGTCCTCCGTCATCCGGATGCAAAGGTCAGAAAAATGATTGCGAGCATGGCAAAGGCAGCAGCAGTCAACAATAAAATCGGATATGACCAGTCAGAGAGATACACATTTTGGGAGCATCTCAAGGCATCGAATTACGACCCTGCACAAATCACGATTGCGTGTGAGGCAGATTGTTCATCCGGTGTCGCTGCAATCGTAAAGGGTGCAGGTTACAGACTGGGAAATGAGAAAATGAAGAATGTGAGCATTTATCTCTATACCGGAAACATGAGAGCAGGTCTCAAGGCAGCAGGATTCGAGGTGTTGACAGATAGCAAATATCTGACATCGGATGCGTATTTGCTTGAGGGAGACATCACCCTCAATGACAATGCTCACGTTGCAGTGAACCTCACGGACGGGGCAAAGTCATCCGGAACAGGTGCATCCAACACAACAACAGTCAAGAGCAATGCAAAGGTCGACGTTGCACACGGGTTCAACAAGAGCTTTGCAGGAACTTACAAGGTGACTGCATCCGGATTGAATCTCCGTGCGGGAGCAGGAACAGGAAAGTCAATCCTTGCGGTGATGAAAAACGGTGAGAAAGTCAAGTGCTATGGATATTATAACGATTGCAACGGTGTGAAATGGTTGTATGTGGTTTACAAGAACATCGTCGGATATGCGTCAAGCAAGTATTTGAGCAAATAGGAGGGAAAATCATGTTATACTATTTAGGCAAAGGAACAGAGTTCAAGAAAGAGGACTGCAAAGAGTACAAGACCATTGAGGGAGCAATGAAAGCAGCAGCAAAGGACGAGAGTTTTGTTGTGTGGGATGAAAACGGAAACGTCATCGGCTCACTCACGGACAATGTTCCGGAGGGAGCATTGCAGACAAATCCGGACGGCAGCGTCAACACATACGATGCAGACGGAAACAAGGTCGGAACAGTCGATGCGGAAACCGTTGAGAAAATGACAACATTTGAGAGTGACGAGGATGCAGCAGGGCAGCAGGAGGACGCAGAGGACGGGGGAACAGCCTTAAACGATGCAGAGACGACAAATCCTCCGTCTGAACCGGAAACGGGCGAGAATGGGGCAAATACAGAGCCACAGGAGGCAGAGGACGAACCGGAGGACAAAGCCATCATCCCGCAGGGAAAAATGAAAGTGACGGTCATTTGCGACGGCTCACTCAATATCAGACGTTCCGCAGCGTGGGGCAATGAGAACATCTGCGGTCGTGCTATCAGAGGACAGTCATATTATGTGAAAGAGATTCATGTTGTGGACGGAAAGAAGATGGTCAGAACAATCGGCGACCTTTACCTCTCCGGAGAATCGGAGCATGTACAATTCGAGCAGTTATAAGAGCATACAGACAAAAAAGAGGACGGCATCCGGAAACGGGTGTCGTCCTTGTGCTATAATGGATTTATGAACGTGCTTGAATTTTGGCAATCAACGCATCCTGCAAAACTTTTGAATAGTTGATACCGTAATTTTCACATGCAGTATTGAGCCATGCAGGAATACTCAAGGTTTTCTTGACTGCCTTGTCATTGTACGCACGGGCGTATTCGTCGAGGTTGACACAAATCAAATTGACAAGTGCTGCATCCTCGTCCTTTTCGACTGCATCAAGAGGGGTCGGAGCGGGAAGAACATCACCATCACGCAAGGATGTGAATAAATACTGACCGCAAGCCTCTTGAGCCATTGCGAAAGCGTCCGCAAGGTTATCTCCGTAAGTTGCTAAATCATTGAGGTCGGGGAAAATAACTGAATATTTCCCGTCGCCCTCCGGATAAAAAACAGCAGGATAAATATAATTCATGATAACGCTCCTTTCTTTAATGGGTGGCAGGTCTCATTTGAGACCCGCCTGTTTGAGTATGGAGTTGACAACCCTTTGAGGAATGTCGCCTCGATGATTTGGGATTGTAACTTTTCCCGTTTTGGTTGGGTGTTTGTATTGGTGATGTGAACCTCTCACATCTACTAACTCCCATCCGTCATTGAGGACTATTTTTTCAATTTCTCGAAATCTCATTTGTATTGTTTCCTCCTTACAAGTATATAATAACACGTATTTTACGTAATGTCAACAAAAATATACGTAAAATACGTAAAAAATAGCAGAGATTTTCATACTACTAAATTGAACCTACCGACCGGCAACCTTGACAGCAAGACCAGCGCCGAGGTGCTGGGGCTTATCAAGCGCACAAGTGCGGAGTTCCGGCAGACTGTTGTGATGATTACCCACAATAACGACATAGCCCGCCTTGCAGATCGGATTGTCCGCATTGAGGATGGCAAGATTGTGGAGTAAGGAGGTGGCAGACTATGACATGGCCTTTTGAAAATGATACAAGTGCCATTGTAAAAAAATTGGCAGGTAGGAGTATGCAAGCGGATAAGAGAAACAAGGCATTTCTGCTTTTGACAATCGCCATCTCTGTCTGTATGGTCTTTTCGATTCTCCTAATATCAACAGGTACACAAGAGAAATTCAAGAACACACAGAGGAATAAAGCGCAGATTGGCATTTTGGGAGTTACAGACGAACAAACGGCTCAGCTGCATCAAAACGAAAATATTACATGGGTTGGCGAATATTCCGCTATAGGTGTGTTTTATGTTGAAAATAAAACAATCACTGTTGCTTATGGAAATGAAGATTATTTTTTACATCAGGAAGAAAAAACTTTTCAGGGAAGTGTGCCGCAGAAAGCGGATGAGATTATGCTCCCCCAGAACTACCTTGATTTTTTAGGAAAATCCTATCAGACTGGCGATACAATTTCTATTGACCTGACTGGAACAGGACAGAAAGCAGAATATACACTTTCAGGTGTTTTGAATAATACGAAAGAAAGCAACGGATATTTTATTTATGTTAGTAAAGAGCTTGCCCAAGATTTGGCAAAAGATTCTTTTCAGGTTACAGCATATACGCGGTTGAATACAGACGCCATAAGTTCCACGGCTATTCTTAATTTTGCCGGCAAAGCAATACAAAATACAGGCATTGTCGAGGAACAGGTAATGCTTACAGAGTATTCTGCTGTTATGTCGGGTGTGATAACATCGGGTATTCCGATTCCAGTACCACTACTGGCGGCGTTGACGGCTATTTTGGCGGCAACGATTGTCTATGGTGTTTTTTACACAAAGATTGTAAAAAATGTTCAGATGTTTGGGCAACTGCGGACAGTTGGCATGACAAAAAGACAGATTAAACGGATGGCAAGTAAAGAGGGACGTTTATATGCCTTATCTGGTATTCCTTTGGGGCTTGTCATTGGTGTACTGATTGGATTTATTGGCTGTCCTGATGGATTCCGGCTAAAAACAACAGTTATTTATGCTGTACTGATTGCCGCGGTAGCCTTTGTAACAGTGAATATTGCCATTTTTAAGCCTGTCCGAGTAGCAATGAATACTTCCCCGGTAGAGGGTGCTAAATACCTTGCGTATGCTGGAAAGGCAAAAAGCAGCTCAAAACTGCATCGGAAACTTACGCCGTTTAATCTGGCGAAAATAAATATACAAAGAAACAAACAAAAAGCAGTTCTGACGCTTTTAATGCTTGGAGTAAGCGGAGCTCTTTTACTGGTTACTTCTACGGTTGCTGGTTCTATTGATCCGGCAAAACAGGCAAGTTTCAAATATTATCCTGCCGGTAACATTCTTATACAAATAAGAAATACAGTTGGCAGCTCTTTCGATAACGAAGCGGAGCCATACGGAAGTGCAAAATTGCAACTGGAAGAAAATCCACTTGAAGATCAGGCATTGATGCAGGAATTAGAAAAGGTAGATGGGATAGAAAAAATCACCGCATTTGACAGCGTTTATATGACAGCTACTTTTTCGGGCGGAAGTGGTTCTATCACGAGCATTTCAGACTTCTTTCCAACCTTAAATCGGGAACAGACAGAAGAAAAGCAGGCGGTGTTATCCTCTGGAACAGCAGATTACGACGATATGGTTGAGAAAAATGGAATATTGGTTGCAGAAGATATAGCACAAGTTGGCGATACTTTGAAGATTGAGGGCAGAGCTTTTGATGGTAGAACCTTTGATGTGGAAGCCGTTGTTGTAGGCACATACAATAGGTCTGATTTAATGGAGGATAGCCCGGTTGTTCCCGGAAGCCCCTACTTCATTATGACTTATGACACAGCAAAGAAGCTGACAGGGATAACGGAACAGACGGGAATTCTGGCAGTTAAAAATTCAGAGGGATGTTTTGATGAAGTTTTGACCGCAGTTCAGAAGATTGCGGATAAAAATGGAAAAATAGAAGTAAATACGATTGAACAAACGATTAAAAATATTCAGTATCGATACAGTGCATCTATAAATGCTCTATATATGACTTCTGCTATTCTGTTCGTCTTTGGAAGTATCAGCCTTACGAATATGCTTATGGTTGATTTTCAGAATAGAAAGCGTGAATTCGGTTTGCTTGAAGCTGTTGGAACAACACGGCAACAGTTGAAAGCAATGCTGGATAGGGAGATGGGAATTTACCTCGGAGGTTCGTTGGTAATAGCTCTTGTATTTGGAAGCATTTTAAGTGTAATTGTTTGTAGACGATTGGATGCGGTAAACCATTGCATTACGTTGGTATTGCCGTGGCTGTTTCTACTGGCGTTAGTCGTTGTTTTAGCAGTTATATATTTGATTTTCACTGCATACGCAAAATCCGAGTTGAAGAAAACAAGCATCTTGTCTGCCATAAGGGAGGAATGATCTTTTGTATAGACATCACTTAAAAGGTAGTTAATTTCAAAATAATATCACTCTGTTGATACAGCCAGTCCGTAAATTCTTTCGGGCTGGCTGTTCCTGTTTTTACAGCCTTTTTTCTCTGTAAGGCTTCTTTCTTAAAGTCGGAAA
>OGKX01000709.1_pt1 | contig 17182 bp, 12 predicted proteins | sample 1572541 | NCBI WGS metagenome assembly OGKX01 (sample SAMEA2581982, study PRJEB24529) | metagenome | biome: Human gut stool | place: China | collected 2011
ATGCCTCGCACGCCTCCCGGAGAGCAGGCAGCAGCTCATCCAGCCGCCCGTCCAGACCGAAGGACTTTTCTTTGATATTGTCCGTAATGTAGGTCTCACCAAGATTGATGGTCACATAAGTGGCGTTTGGCTCGCTGGCCACCAGGCGCATCATCGGGGCCTTGATCAGCTGATTGCTCCAGCCAATGCCCAGCTCCAAAACCACCAGTTTCTTCCCGTGGTAGGTTTTCAGAAAGTTTTGGAACCGTGCCTGGGCAGCGGTATCCGGAATCATTCTCTGACCCGCACCCATGTGGATGTCCATGGGACCGCCGCACTTGGGACAGCGCGGCACCAATTCTGTAGGCACATGGCCGCTCTGTTCGGCAGCCGATAATTTTTTCTGCCACCTCCAGACTAGGATAGATGGTGTCGTGGCAGGGGCGGGCACACTAGAACACAAAAAATCCGAACCCTTCTCCTATCGAGAAAAGGTTCAGATTTTCTATTTTAACGGTAGTCCTCCCGGTAGACATTCCTACGGGTTGGGAACCGCGGGCTAAGCAACAGCCCACTGGGCTGATTGCTTGCGGCGCTATGCGCCGCCGCCCTGTTCAAGTCCTCTTATCCGCTGTTGCAGCAAAAGGGAAAGCGCCGGTTAAAACAAAAAAGACAGCTCTCAAAAGCTGTCTTTTTTGTGGTGCGGATAAGAGGACTTGAACCTCCACCGAGTTGCCCCGATTAGAACCTGAATCTAACGCGTCTGCCAATTCCGCCATATCCGCATATTCTGTTTCGTTCGTGAGCCGTGTCGCTCGGAACGATAGTTATTATACCAGATATACCGAAATTGTCAAGCGTTTTCTGCAAAAAAGTTTTCTCTTTTTATAAAACGTCATACTTCCGTAAAAAAGCCCGTCGCAGGCCGGTTTTCCGGCACAGGACGGGCGGTTTATTTGGTCGTTTGAGCGTGGCCGCCGGGCGCTGGCGGCAGACATTTTCTGTCGCTTACAACGCGCGGCCCCACACCAGCCACAGGTACACCGAGCCGGTCAGCACTGCCGCCAGTGTAAAGGGCACCCCGATGCGCAAAAAGTCGGCTGTGCGCACGGTCTCACCATTCTTGCGCAGGATGCCGATGGCCGCAATGTTGGCCGATGCCCCGATGGGGGTCAGGTTGCCGCCCAGCGTTGCGCCGGTGAGCAGACCGAAGTAAAACACCTCCGGTGCCATACCTGCACCATTGTTCATCAGCGCGGCAATGCCCTGCACCACCGGCAGCATGGTGGCCACATAGGGGATGTTGTCAATGAAAGCCGACAGCACCACCGATACCACCACCAGCAGCACATACAGCCGGAAAGGATCCTCCCCGGCCACGGTATGGAACAGCTGCGCGGCAGCGTCGATGACACCCGCCGTGCGGATGCCCGCGATCACGATGAACAGCCCGAAGAGCAGCAGCAAAGTGTCCCGGTCCAGCTCCTGCACCACCTGCACCAGCGGCTTTGCCGAGCGGTCCCGCAGGCAGGCGCGGACCACGCCCACCACGCACAGGGTCATGCAGATGAGCCCGCTGCGCAGCTCGTACAGTGTTGCCAGCAGGCCGCTGTCCGGCTGCGGCAGGAAAGATGCCACGATCAGCAGCCCCACCGTCAGCAGCATCAGGGCGGTGGGCACATCGTCCTCCACCTGTGTTTCCACACGGGCGGTGATGGGCTGTTTTTCCTTCCGGAACAGCCACAGCAGCACCAGCAGGGAGGTCAGCGCGCCCAGCTCCACACCCCAGAAGACGCCCGGGCGGCCGTGCATCCAGAAAAAGTCAAAGAAGTTCATCTCCGCAAAGCCGCCCAGCAGGATGCTGGTGGTATCCCCCACCAGCGTAGCTGCGCCCTGCAGGTTGGAGGACACCGCAATGGCAATGATCACCGGAACCGGCGAGATCTTCAGCTTGCGGGCAATGGCCAGGCCTACCGGTGCCACCATGAGCACTGTGGCCACATTGTCCACAAATGCACTGATGACCCCGGCAAAAAGTGCCAGCACGCACACAGCCCACTGGGCATTGGGCACCCGGACGATCAGCTGCTCGGCCAGGCGGGCCGGCATCCGGCTCTGGATGAACAGCGACACGATCCCCATGGTGCCAGACATCATCAGCAGCACATTGTAATCCACCGCCCCCAGCGCCGCCGAGAGCGAAAAATCATACACGCCCAGCTGTCCCAGTGCCATGAACACCGCCGCGCTGCACAGCGCCACCCACGGGCGCTCTTTGGGCAGTGCCAGCATGAGCAGATAGGTGACCGCAAAAATTACCAGTGCAAGGATCATACGCCCTCCTCTGCTGTCTGGCGGCTCTCCGGGTCCTCGTCGATCATGCGGTAGCCCACGCCCAGCTCGTTGAGGATGTAGGGGTTGCTGCCGGGGCGGCTGCCCAGCTTTTTGCGGATATTGGCCATGTTCACCTGCAGCTTTTTGGTGCTGCCCACGTCGGTGTCGCCCCAGATGGCCCGCACGATGGCGGCGTAGGTCATCACCCGGCCGGCATGCTGGGACAAAAAGGCCACGATGTTGTATTCCGTCTGGGTCAGGCGCACCTCCTGCCCTTCCACGAACACCTTGCGGCGGTCGTAGTTGATGCGCAGTCCCTGAGCCTGGAACTCTCCGCCGGATGCTGCATCGCCGGTGCGGCTGTAGCGGTTCAGGCGCAGGGCCACCCGCACCCGGGCCAGCAGTTCCCCGGTGCCGAAGGGTTTGGTGATGTAATCGTTGGCACCCAGATCCAGCGCTTCGATCTTATCCATCTCGTCGGTACGGGCCGACAACACGATGATGGGGGTCATGTACTTCTGCCGCACGGTACGGATCAGCTCCAGCCCGTCCCGGTCCGGCAGGCCCAGGTCCAGGATCACCAGATCCGGGTTGTGGGAGGCGAACAGGGTCAGGCCCATGGTGCAGGTGTGCGCCACCAGCGCCTGATAATCGTTCGTGGTCAGCAGCGTTTCAATGAAGCTGCAGATGTTCGCCTCGTCCTCCACGATCAGCACCTTATATTTATTATTGCTCATCCTCTGCGTCCTCCAGTTCGATTTTCTCCGTCTCCAGCCAGAAACGGATGGTCGTGCCCTCGCCGGGGCGGCTCTCTGCGTCGATCTCGCCGCCGTGGGCCTTGATGATGGCCGCGCACACCGACAGGCCGATGCCCATGCCGTGCTTGCCGCTGTCGGCCGGGGCGTTGGGGTCCGGGCCGCCGGTGCCGGAGAACAGGGTGCGCAGACGCTCTTTCGGGATGCCGCAGCCGTCGTCCTTCACCTCAAACACAGCCCGGCTGCCCAGCGTGAACACCCGCAGCGTCAGGGTGGTCATGCCCTCGGCGTGGAGCACCGCGTTCTCCAACAGGTTCATCAGCACCTGCTGGATCAGCATGGAGTCCATGGGGATCATAACAAAGTCCTCCGGCAGCTCCAGCTGCACCGGAACGTCCGGGCAGCGCTTTTTGAATTTGACCAGCACCGCGTCCAGCAGCTCTTCCAGCACGGTGGGGGTCTTTTTGACCGCCACCTGTTCCCCGTCGAAGCGGGTCACGGAAAGCAGATTCTCCACCATACGGTTGAGCCACTGGGCATCCTCGCAGGCCTCCCGCAGCAGCTTGAGGGCCTGTTCCTTGCCCAGCGAATCGTAGTTTTCCGTCACGGTGGAGCAGGCCCCGTAAATGGAGGTGAGGGGCGTGCGCAGGTCGTGGGAGACCGCCCGCAGAAGGTTGGCGCGCATTTTTTCCCGCTCGGTCTCCATGCGCAGCTGCTCCTGTTTTTTGACCCGGGTGGTCAGAGTACTGGTCATGATGGATACGGCCAGCATCACAAGGCCGGAGAACAGATTTTCCGGCAGGGTAAAATTGAAGGCAAAATAGGGGGTAAAAAAGGCAAAGTTGACCGCCAGCACACTTGCCAGCGAGGCCAGCACGCCCCAGAGATAACCGTCGGTGTACATGGAGGTGACAAACACAGCCAGCATGAAAATCAGCATGGCCACGCCGTCGATGCGGCCGGTGATGCACTGCACCCATACCACCGCCACCCCGGCGACGCACAGTGCGGCAAGCATGACCAGAAGGTCGCGGTACCAGGTTCTTTTTTTCACAAACGGTTCACCCCTCCTGATTTTATTCTGTCCTAATATAAGATTATACCACACCCCTGCTAAAGAATCAGCAAAAACGCCGCCACATTGACGGTGTGCCGGTTCCGGGCTATCCTGGAATCAGCATCCCATACCGCCCGGAAGGAGGCCTTGGCAGCAGCAACTACTTCGGGGCGCAATTCCGACAGCATTTTGGCTGTCCGCCCTCTGCGCTTTTTTCCTATTTGACAAGCCTGCGGCCGGGGGTTACAATGGATGCATCTGAACTATAGGAGCGTTTTTATGCTGTACTTTGAAAATGACTACTGCGAGGGTGCCCATCCCGCCATCCTGCAGAAACTGACCGAGACCAACTTTGAAAAGGTGTCCGGCTACGGCACCGACCCCTACTGCGCCAGCGCACGGGAGAAGATCCGCGCCGCCTGCGCCTGCCCGGACGCCGACGTGACCTTCATCTCCGGCGGCACCCAGACCAACGCCATCGTCATTGCCTCCATGCTGCAGCGCTGGCAGGGCGTGCTGGCCGCGGCCACCGGCCATGTGGCCGCCCACGAAGCCGGTGCCATCGAGTACACCGGCCACAAGGTGATCAGCCTGCCGGCCCACGAGGGCAAGGTGTCCGCCGCCGATGTACGGGACTGGTGCGCCACCTTCTATGCCGACGCCAACCATGACCACATGGTGTTCCCCGGCATGGTGTACATCTCCCACCCCTCCGAGTACGGCACCCTGTACACAAAACAGGAGCTGGAAGATCTGCACACCGTCTGTCAGGAATACCAGATGCCGCTGTTTCTGGACGGTGCCCGGCTGGGCTACGGCCTGATGGCCGAGGGCACCGACGTGACCCTGGCCGACATCGCCCGGCTCACCGATGTGTTCTACATCGGCGGCACCAAGGTGGGTGCCTTGTGCGGCGAGGCCGTGGTGTTCCCCCACGGTGCCCCGGCCCACTTCATGACCATGGTCAAGCAGCAGGGTGCCCTGCTGGCCAAGGGCCGTCTGCTGGGCATCCAGTTCGATGTGCTGTTCACCGATGATCTGTACACGAAGATCAGCAAAAACGCCATCGACACCGCCAACGCCCTCAAGAAGGGTCTGACCGCCAAGGGCTATCGCTTTTTTATGGATTCGCCTACCAATCAGGTGTTCGTGATTCTGGATAACGCCCAGCTGGCCGCACTGGAAGGCCGGGCAAAGTTCGGCTTCTGGGAGAAATTCGACGACACTCACACCGTGGTGCGCATCGCCACCAGCTGGGCCACCCGCATGGAAGAGATCGAGCAGCTGATTGCGCTGATGTAACAGCAAACCCCGCCGGAGTTTGTGCAGGATTGCAGTTGCATTTTGGGGCGCAGTATGGTATCTTTTGAATATACCATATGGGTTTGGGCGCAGCAGGCCCGCGCGGCGGCCGCACCCCTGAATATGATCAGAAGGAAGGATTATTATCATGGGCTTTTTTGACAAGCTGTTCGGCAACAAGGCCGAAGAAGAAGAAACCGCCAAGTTCTTTGGCCAGAGCAAGACCGTTCTGGCTCCCATCCGCGGCAAGGTCCTGGCACAGGCCGACATCCCCGACGAGACGTTCGCACAGGGCATCCTGGGCCCCGGCTGCGGCATCGAGCCCACCGGCAAGACCGTGTACGCCCCCTTTGACGGCACTGTGAACCAGGTGGCTTCCACCCTGCACGCTGTCGGTCTGACCAGCGAAGACGGCATCGAGATCCTGGTGCACGTCGGCATGGACACCGTGGAGATGAACGGCAAGGGCTTCAAGGCTCTGGTCAAGGAGGGTGACAAGGTCAAGGCCGGCACCCCGCTGCTGAAGGTGGATCTGGACGCCATCCGCGCCGCAGGCCATCCCACCGCTACCGCCATCATCGTGACCAACGGCGACGATCTGGGCGAGCTGAAGATGCTGGCAGAGGGCGACATCCTGGCCGGCACCCCGCTGTTCAAGTTCTGATTTCTGCACAGCAAAAGGCGTGCACTTCCGCAAAGGAGGTGCACGCCTTTTTGATTTCCCGATCTTACTGGCCGCCCGGCTTGTAGTGCAGCACCCGCTCCGACACCAGCCCGTTGAAGAACTGGATGAAGGGCCCCAGGCAGAAGGCACAGATCAGCGTACCGATGCCCACAAGGCCGCCCAGCAGCCAGCACAGCAGCGCACACAGCGCATCGGTGAACACGCGGCAGCCGAAGTACGGCACCGGGGTGTAGTCCCGCAGGCCCAGCGAGAGGTAATCGATGCGCTGTGTGCGCTGCTGACAAAGGTGCCAAGGCCGATGTACTTGCGCCCGAACCAGAACTGCAGTGCAAAGAACAGGATGTTCGTGCACAGGTTCTGCACGCCCAGCGAGATGCCCAGCATCTCGGCCAGACGCATATTCAGTGCGCTGATGGAGTCGTTGCCAAGGTGAGACTGCTTGAACAGTGCAATGCCCAGCCCGATGATCACAATACCGACCACCATGCCGAGGATGCGCCGCGCCGAGGGCATCTGCGGGTTCTTTTTCATGATTCTGTTCTCCTTTTTTTGCACCAGTTTTACAACGTTCGCTGAAAGCTCAGCGGTGAAGCTGCGTTTCGATCCTTGCCCTGTCCAGCCCCTCGCCGATGACGATGAGCACATCCTGCCCCTGCGGGATGGGAGCCAGTGTCTGCCCGGCGGCGGTGGCGTTCAGCTCCAGCCAGCCGCCCCGGGTGGGGGCAAACCCCTTGACCCGCAGCACCTGCCCGCAGGCCGGGTCCCCGAACAGCCGGGCAGCTGCCTGCTGCAGCTGCTCCACCGTGAGGTGCTGTTCCAGAAAGCACAGGGAGCCGAAGGCCTTGTGCTCATCAAAGTGCAGCTTTTCGCAGCTGGCCTGCCGCATGCCGCAGGCGGCGATCTGTGCAAGGTCGGCGTCGGTGAGGGCGGCCCAGTCCCTGGTGAGGATCTCGTCCGGGGCAAAGCGGCGGGAGCACTTGCAGGCTTCCAGCGCGCGGTCCAGGTGGGCAATGGCTGCCCGGCACTGTTCCGGCCCGGCCTGCGGCGCACGGCTCAGCAGCACCCGGCCTGCATTGGCCGTCTCGGAGGCCAGCAGATATTCCGCCTGCGGCGACAATGCTTCCGGCAGCATGGCGTCCACAATGGCGATCACATTGCCGATGCGGTACCAGCGGTCCAGCGGGTCGTCCCGCAGCACGTCAAAGAATTCGTCCACATCAAAAATGCCGCTGGGTTCCACCACCACCCGGTCAAAGCCGCGCATGGCCATGGCGATGAGCTTGGTGCGCATGCGCCGCTGGTGGGTATCGCAGTCACACCCGCCGCCAATGGTCTCCAGATCGCACCGGTCGCCCAGCAGGTCCTGCACCAACATGGCATCCACGTTCACCGCGCCGAAGTCGTTTTCCAGAATGCAGACGTTGTGCCCCTGCTCCACCAGATACCGGACGTACCGGCGCAGAAAGGTCGTTTTGCCGGCCCCCAGAAACCCGGTGATCAGATCCACCTGTACCATTTTTTCAAAGCACCTCCCGTGCCGTTTTTCGTTCCACCCCAGTATACCGCAGCGCCCGGCCAAACACCAGAGGTAAATTGGCCGGGTGCCAAATTGCGTTCCTCACCGTATAAAAAGAGCAGGATATTCCAGTTCTATCTGGAATTTCCTGCTCTTTTGGGCGGTTCAGAAGCGCTTCCGGCGGTTGCTGTCCTAGATAGCTCGGATGATCTCCGCTGCCTCCGGGGCAATGGGGTCGGGCACAGCGGCCGGCCGCGCCAGGAAGTAGCCCTGCAGCAGGTCGGCCCCCAGGTCGATGACGGTGCGCATCTCGGCGGCCGTTTCCACACCCTCGGCAATGATCTGCATGCTGCGCGGCTGGGCGTAGCGCACCACGTTGCGCAGGATCTGCTGCTTGTCGGGATCCGAATCAATGCCGCGGATGATGCTGATATCCACCTTGATGAACCGGGGCGCCAGCTCCAGCAGGCTGCCCTCGTTGGAGTAGCCGCTGCCGTAGTCATCCAGCGCAAACATGCCGGAGAAGCCCGGAGCGTGGCGTTTGGTTTCCAGTGCCTCCCGGTTCATCTCCTCTTCCTCGGTGATCTCAATGACCATCTGGCGGCGCAGCTCGTGCCAGCGCTGGTCCATATACTCGCTGTCCTCCCGGCGCAGGCTGACGCTGGCAATGGAGTTGATGAAGATCAGGGCCTGCCGGTCCACGAGATTTTTGCTGCGCAGGTTGTCAAATTCTTCCAGTGCCTTGCGGAAGGTCAGCCGCTCGATCTCATACAGCGCGCCCTGCTCCCGGGCCAGCTTCATGATGGTGGCCGGAGAACGCAGGGTGGGCAGGTCCGACCGCATCAGTGCTTCGTAGGCGTGCACCCTGCCGGTCTGTGCCGAGAAGATGGGCTGGAAGTAGTAGTACACCCGCTCTTCGCTGATGAGCTGGTGGAACTCCCGCCGGGTGCGGGCGATGTAGGCCTCCTGATTGTACACGCCGATGTCAAAGTCCTTCATCTGCCCCTTGGTGGAGTGCTTGACCTGATACATGGCAAAGTCTGCATATTTTTTCAGGGTCTCGATGTCCCGGCCATCCTCCGGGTACCAGGCCACGCCGCCGGAAATACTGATGTGCAGGTCGCTGCCGCTGGGCAGTACCACCACGGCCTGCTGCATGGCGCGGGTCAGTGCTTCCAGCTTTTCGCGCAGCTGCTCCCGGCCGGGATAGCCGTAAAACAGCAGCAGGAACTCGTCGCCGGACAGGCGGGCGCACACGGTGCCCGGCGGGCTGTGCTCCGCAATGCAGCGGCCGGTGTTCCGGATGTAGTGGTCGCCCCAGTCGTGGCCGTAGGTGTCGTTGATGTGCTTGAGGTCGTCCAGGTCCATCATCAGCAAGGCTGCCACGCCCAGCCGCTCCGGATTCTGGAACAGTTCATGACTCACGCGGTGGAATGCCTGCCGGTTGTACAGGCCGGTGAGGACGTCGTAGTCGCGCTCCCGCTCGATGCGCAGGCGCTCCTGGGTAGCGGCGGTCACATCCTCGGCCAGACCCACCTGCACCCGGTCCTCGGTGGTGACCCGCAGCATGATATAGCGGGTGCGGCCGCCCTGCACCACGGTCAGCACCTTGTCCCCCTCCGCGTTGACGGTGCAGGGGCGGACCAGCTGGATGTGCTCCAGCAGTTCTCCAAAGGTGCGCACGGTCAGGTTGCTGCCGTCCACCTCCGGGGCACCCAGCAGGGCAAAGAAGTTTTTGGTCACATACACACTGCCGGTGTCATACCGCAGCTCGTAGCCGCCCAGCTCCACACTGGCCATGTCCATGATGCGCAAAAACTTGGTGGAGTTGGTCACAAGGCTGCTGTTCAGCTGGGTGATGGCCTCCGCAAAGCGGTCCAACTCCCGGATGCCGGTGTGCGAAAACTTGGGGAAGGTCTGTTTGCCGTTGGCTGCCAGCACCTCGCAGTAGAGCTGCTCGGCGGGGCGGGCCAGACCGCGGGACACCAGCAGGCTGCTCACAGCCCCCAGCAGCAGGGTGAGGAGCACCGCAGAGGTGATGACCCGCTGCACGGTGCGGGCAAAGCGGAACAGGATGCTGCTGCGCACCGTGCCCACCAGCAGCCACTTTTCGTTGGAGAAGGGCGCGTTGCGGCTGTACAGGTCCAGGTTCTGGACCGCCGCATAGCCGGTCTCGTTGTTCAGCGTCAGCCAGCGTTCGCCGTCCGTCTGCCGGCAGGTGATCTTTTCCACGCCCGCGTCGATGACGTTGGCATCCAGTCCGTCGCCCGCCATCAGCGTCAGGAACAGTTCCGGGTCCGACAGGCCCGACGTTGTGGACACCAGCAGATAGGTGCCCTGCCCGCCGTCCTGCAGCTCCTGATACGGCATCTTGGTTTCCAGATAGCTGGTCAGGATCTCCACACCGATGACGCCGTACACGGTGCCGTCCGGCAGGATGAGGGGCTGGGAGTAGGCAATGGCCGTGCGCTCGTCACCGGTGAGCTTGTAGGTCTGGGTGAGCCAGCGGCCGTAGTCGGCGGCGTCCAGCTTTTCGTCATCCTCCCAGGCGGTCTGGAACACGGTGCACGCAAAGCCGCCGCTGGTCAGGCCGCGGTAGCTCAGTGCAGTGCTCCAGCTTTTGTCGGTGGTGATGCCCAGCTTCTTGACCACTGCCGCACTGGAACGCTCGATCATCAGGTCGGCTTTGCGCTCCGAGGGGCGGGCGTCCGGGTCCAGGTCCCGCAGGTACACGCTGGGCATGGGGCTGCCCACTTTCTTTTCCGCAAGGTCGTGGGTGTTGATCACAAGAAAGATGCCGGTCACGGGGCGGGCGCGCAGTGCACTCACCAGATAGGGCGCGGCGGCCTCCATCAGGGGGTCAGCGGCCTCGCTGCTCTGGTCCATCGTGTCCAGCGAAATGGTGCCGTCCTGCAGCATCTGCTGGGTCAGGTTGTTGATGGTGGTGGAAATGTCGGTGAGCTCCTGTGCCTTGATCAGCATATCCTGCAGATAGCTGGCACGGTTGCGCACCTGCATGTTCACGATCTGCTTGGCGTTCTGGTTCAGCCGCCCGGACACATTGGTCAGGCCGATGCCGGTCGACAGCAGGATCACCTCCGCCAGCAGCACCGCCATCATGGAAAAGAGGATGGTGCGGAAGATCGGCTTCTCGGGCCGGTGCGCTTTCCACGCACGGTACTTTTCGGCAGGCTTCATGGCACTTCTCCCCTTTCCCGTCGGTTTCCGGTCGTTACGCTCAGCCGGCGTACTCCTCCAGTGCAGTGCAGATGCCCCCATACCAGGCATCAAAGTATTCGTCGGTGAGGAACTCCGCTTCCGCGTCGGCGGCGGGCTGGCCTGCGGCCACCCGCTCCTGCACCGTTGCACGGTCGGCAGAGGCAAGATCGCTCAGACTGTATTCCAGCACCTTGCGGGCCTTGCTGCCGCCCACAAAGGCACTTGGCGTATAAAGGGTGTTGTTCTTTACGCTCTGGACTGCATTCGAGAGGATGCGCTCCATCTTCGGGCTCAGTTCCAGGCCGCTGGTCTTGATGGCCTCCATGTCGTTGGCAGCCGTGGTCACCGGCAGGTAGCCGGAGTCCACCGAGAAGGAGATGTTGTGTTCCGGCTGGGTGAACCACTTGAGGAACTCCACCGAGGCATTGATCTCTTCCTCCGTACCGGCGGTGACCACCATACCGGCACCCTGCTGCACGGCCACATCCTCGCCGCCCGCAAACTTCGGGCTGGGCAGCACCGTCATGTCGATGTCGTAGCTCTCGGTGTCGTTCACCATGACCTGCGCGGGGAAGAAGGTGGCGCTGGAGCTGGAACCCACATAGGCCAGCACATTGCCCACCTTGATATCATCGCTGCGGAAGCGGCCGATAGCGGCAAACCACCCCTTGACGAAGGGCACATAGTAGTTGTCCCACAGCTTGCGGGCTACGTCCTTGTCAAAGTTCAAGGTCATCTTTCCGTCCTGCACCTCGAACAGGGTGTCGCCCAGCTGCCGGGCCCCCACCAGCATGTAGTTGGCCATGGCGTCGCGGCCGAACAGAGCCTTGCCGTCGTCCGGCTCCGGCGTCTGGGCGTCGGTCCAGTCATAATAGGCACCGGCAGTGGCCACCAGCCCTTCCACGGTGGAAAGGTCGTCGTAGGCGGCACCGGTGGCCTGGGCAAACTTCTCCCAGTCGGTCTCGTTCAGGAACATCAGCTCGGTGGATTTTGCCACCGGGAAGATCTTCATGCTGCCGTCGCCGTCAAAGTCGCCTTCGTCCAGGTAGCCCTGCACATACTGGGCGCGCTCGTCCTCGGTGAGGTACCGGCTCAGGTCCACCAGCATGCCCATCTGGTCCAGCGCATAGGCGGTGTCAGCATAGGCCGAGAAGATGTTGGGCATGGCCGCAGCACCCACCTTGCCCTGGGCCGCATCCATCACATTGGTCTCCAGGTCGCTCACGCTGCCCTGGCTGGCACTTTTCACCCGGATGCCCTTTTCGCGGCCGGTGGTCTCGTTGAACTGGTCCACCAGCTTGTTGAAGCTTTCCAGCTGGTCACCATTGTAATAGGTCCACACGGTGATATGGGTCACCCCGGCGGTGCCGCCGGATTTTCCGTTGCTGTGCGCTGCGCCGCCGCAGGATGCACAGCCCAGTGCCAGCGCCGCAGCGCACAGCAGACTGACGAATGCTCGAGTGTGCTTTTTCATCGTAACGCTCTCCTCGCTTTTCCCACAGCGGCACCCACTGCTGCTTATCCGTTTAACTATACCACGCTTTCCGGGGCGGTGTAAACCAAGCGTCCCAAAATCGTACCAAAATCGTCACATTCACAACAATCCCGCTCAAGTTTCGGGCATTATTTTCACTTTTTCCCGGCAGCGAAAAGCCGCCGGGCAGGAAACCTTCTCCTGCCCGGCGGCCTTCTTCTTTTATGGTGTTATTTCCTGCGGCTTACTTGCCCATGGCGTGCTTTGCGGCCAGCATGCCGAAGGTGTAGCAGCGGCCCAGGGACAGGCCGGTCTGGTGGAACGGATAGTCCGCGCCGCCGTAGAACACGCCGCCCACGTTGCCCACGCAGTACAGGCCCTCGATGACCTTGCCGTCAGCGTCCAGAGCCTGGCCGTTGGCGTTGGTGTTCACGCCGCTGTCGATGGAGGACACGCGGATGTGCTTGCGGATGCCCCAGAAGGGAGCGGTGACGATCTTGTGCATGTAAGCGCTCTTCTTACCGAAGTCCACGTCAGTGCCCTTGTCGCACAGCTCGTTGTAGCGGTCGATGGTCTTTTGCAGCTCATCGGCGGGGATACCCAGCAGACCGGCCAGTTCTTCAATGGTATCAGCCTTGTAGGTGTCGATGAGGTTGGTGAACACGCCCTGCGGGTTCTCCACGGCACCGGGGATGTACTTGGTCATCACCTGCTCGGGGATGGGGCCGTTGGCGTAGCTCATGTAGTCGTTATCGTAGATCTGGCAGTACCAGCCCAGAGAACCGTCCGGATGGTTTGCATCCACGTTGTTGCCGTTGAACTTGGGCAGATACTTGGTGATGTTGCCCATGTAGACAAAGCCGGTGTCCTCGTTGCAGAAGCGCTTGCCCTCCATGTTGACGTACAGGAACGGCTCCTCGTACATCAGGCCGGAGTCGAAGTCGTGCATCATCTTGGTGTGGCCCAGATTTTCCATCTTTGCACCTGCATCGATGGCCATGATGTGGCCGTCGCCGGTCTTCTGGTACTGCTTCTTGTCGTAGCCGTCCACGTCCGGGCACCAGCGCTTGACCATGGCCTCGTTGTTCATGTAGTCGCCGGTGGCCAGAATGACGCCCTTGGAAGCGTTGAACTGGATGTACTTGCCGTTTTCGTCCTTTGCGATGACGCCGGTCACCTTGCCGTCGGCGTGCACCAGCTTGACGGCGGGGGTGTTGAAGAAGGTCTCCAGATTGGAGTTCTTGGCCTGCACGTTCTCCAGCACAGTGGCCAGCACGTCGCCCACGTTCTTGGGCTTGGGGCCGATCCACGGAGCAAAGAAGTAGCAGTGCTCATCGCCGAAGTCGTAGGTGTCCATGCGGTCCTTCCACACGCCGGTCAGATCCTGGCTGGTGCACATGTAGGCGAAGATCTCCTTCTCGTCGTTGTGCAGCAGGTCGGAGGGGTTCTTGTTGCTGTCCACGAGGCTGCCGTCGCCGTACTCGGTCTGGTCGGTCAGGCCGGCGCGGTTCAGGTACCACATCAGGGCCTCTTCGGAGTTCTCGACGTAGGCGTTCAGCAGGCTGGTGTCGGCGCGCCAGTCGCACAGGCCGTTGGTCATGTGCACCCACATCTTCTTGCCGGCCTCGGTGGACTTGGACTTGATGATGGCGGAACCGCAGTTGCCCTGGCTGACCACGATGCTCTGCTTCTGCAGCAGAGCCACATGGCCGCCCAGCTCGGCAGCCCAGCCTGCGGCGGGCACACCGGCAGCACCGGCACCCACGACGACCACGTCATAGGTGCTCTTCGCCGGAATCATCGAGGCCGCTTTCTTAAGCGCCTTCTGTCCGTCCTTCGTGAGCGTCACGCCCGCCTTCTTCGCCGCGTCCTTCACGGCCGCGAGAAAGCCTTTCGATGAGAACGTGGCGCCTGAGATGGCGTCGAGATCCGTGGAATTCGTTTTGACAACGTTGTCTTTAAGATCTGTAAAGACCTTCTCCGCGAGAACCGGGTTCTCGTTCTGAGAGAGGACCTTGATTGACTGGATCTTATTCGCGTCAAAGGTCACCTGAACCTTGATATCGCCGTCCTTCCCAACACCGGTGCCGGTCGTGGTTACGGTCGCGGCGGATGCCTGGAAAGCAAAGGCTCCGATCACGGCTGCCATCACGGCGGCAAAACGAATGGATTTGGTATTCATCACGCTGTTTCTCCCCTCAAACCTGTCAAATTGACTTGTCAATTTTTGATTGCAACGTCATTAAAAGACAGTTAACCGCCTAAGTCAATATCCTTATCTCTTTAGTGATATAGATAAATCGAAACAAAACGTGTTTGGGTCAATAAGGCGTGCTTTTTCCTGACAGAATGGGGGAAAGAGGGTTCTCTGGAATCCACGGGAAATCAGCGGTTTCCGTGAAGTGGATTCCGGTGACCCGGCTCAGAAACCATTACTGTGACGCGGATGAATCAAAGGGAGGATCCCGTGATGACAGCCTGTGAGAAAGCGATCCGGTATCTGCTCGCCAAAATGGATGAGGAGTCAGGAGACGTCATGACGCTTCCGGTGCTTCAGAAACTCCTCTATTACAGTCAGGGATTTTCTTTGGCGATGACCGGAAAGCCGCTTTTCGAAGAGGATTTCGAAGTGTGGCAGATGGGACCCGTGCGTGATTCCGGCGCTTTTTGAGAAATATGGGAAAGAGCCAGGGTTCAGGATTCTGAACTCCTCGGAGACCGGAGACCCGGGACTCACGGCAGATGAGAAAGAGGGGCTCGATCAGGTGTACCTCGTCTACGGGCAGTTTTCTGGCTGGAAACTGCGGGACCTGGTTCTCGCGGATCCATTGATTGCCGGAGCTCCCATCCCGTCCGTGATTCCGAAAGCCGCGATGAGGGATGCGTTTCTCGCGAGGCTCGAGGTGAGCGGCGCGTACGAGGCGGATTTCTAGAGCGAGAGGAAAAGACCGCCAGACGCCCTAAAATAGGGACTTTCAGCATCCGGTATAAATCAAGGCAATCCATCTATGGCAGCAGATAACGCTTTTTCGTTTGCGAACATAGCGTCTCCAAAAGGACGCCAGCTCGAGCAGATGGTTGCTGATGTTTCCGCCAGCTATAAATATTATTGGCTGCTTTCTCTTGTCAAAATCGTTTCTGAGGGCAAAACCGGGTTTATTTCCAATCAGGAAATGGCTGCCCGCATGATCGCGGCCGCCTGGTACCCAGTCGTTTATTTCCGTCTGAAGTTTGGTTACTCAGATAAGTTAGAGGAAAAGATTCGGCTCGTTCAAAAAGAATGCGCCTTGTCGGATGACGCCTCTTATGAGGAAATCATTGAGGCAATTTTGCAAAGCAGGAATTCAGAGCTGAAAAGCAAACTCAGTAAGTTGACCCGCTATGTCCCTTCTCGGTTTATTGGATCCTTGTTTGATGATCAGCTCGCGATAAGCAAGCGGCAGTATGGCTCCTCTTTTTTAGGGCATAAAGATAATGATGTCAAGATTTTCAGCCAAGAGGCGGGTAATAAATCTCAGGCGCCCTATGTGATTGAGAAAGGCGGCATAACGCTGATGCCAGACTGGATACAGTTCTTTCTGGATTACAGCCAGATGATTACGGACAGCACGTATTTCAAGCTGACCCAGTTCGTTCAGCGGAGGAATCCTAACGTTCCGGCTGTTTCTGAAAAGCTGATAAGACCGACGGAGAGAAAGGAAACCGAGGAATTCAAAAGCGCAAGAAATTACTGGAAGCGGGCTATCAAGTCGAATGAACAGGTGTATGACATCTACACGAAGAACCCATTCACCGAAAATGCTTTAAATCGTCTGGGCGGATTGGCAATCGATCACTTTGTGCCCTGGAGATTTGTTCTTCACGACCGGCTTTGGAATCTTGTGCCAACCTTTGGCAGACCGAACAGCAGTAAAAGCGACAATTTACCTGACAGGGATTTTCTGGATGATTTTTGCAATATTCAGATCCTGGGGCTTAAAGCCAATATAGATTGGGAAAAGCCCGAGAATATTGAAAAAAACAAAAAAAAGAAAAAAGCGGATCCGATTATGGATGCTTACCGTGATCTGATGCCAAATGCGAAAAGTATCGCTGATCTCCTTAAACACGAGGCGCAGCTGCGGGAGAAGCTGCAGGACGCGGTTGGGGCTCTTCTCCTGCAGGCAAAAATTCAGGGCTTTTCGAAGTGGCAATCCGACTACATATCCGGGAACGATCTGCGTCTGTAGCCTGCTGATGGCGGGGAGATTCTTTCCGACTCCAGGGTGGTTGGTTCCATGAGAAAGCCCCATTCCTTTTCCTGCACCAGTACGCCCTAAAATAGGGCAATCCGCATCTGGAATTTATCAAGGCATTCCACGCATGGCATCAGATAACGTGTTTTCATTCGCGATCGCGACGGCGTCTCCGAAAGGGGGGACGCTTGAGCAGATGCTGGCCAATACGACGAACTGCTACAAGTACGTCTGGATGCTCGCGCTCCTCAGGATCGCGTCTGAAAACAAACGCGAATTCGTTTCCTTTAAAGAGATGACGGCCCGCATGGTGGCAGCCGCCTGGTACCCGGTGATCTATTTCCGTCTGAATCTCGGGTACTCAGATCAGCTCGCGGAACTGATCTATGCCGTGAGGGAAGAGTGCCATCTGCCGGATGATTCGTCGTACGACGATATCGTGGCCGCGGTTATGGGGATCCAGAATCCGGATGTGGAGAAAAAGATCCGGATGATGACGCGCTATGTTCCGCAGCGCTTTATCGCCGCGGTGTTCAATGACCAGTACGCGGAGTACCGGAAGGAATTCGGGAAGTCCTTTGAGTCGAAGAAGGATAACCTCACGCGCGACCTGAGCCAGAAAGCGA
>OGKX01000712.1_pt1 | contig 17151 bp, 17 predicted proteins | sample 1572541 | NCBI WGS metagenome assembly OGKX01 (sample SAMEA2581982, study PRJEB24529) | metagenome | biome: Human gut stool | place: China | collected 2011
GCTTATTTGTGCAAGCACAAACGCAATTTATACTTTTGACACTTACATCATATAATCATAAAACAAAAAAAGAAAGAACCGACTAGCTAGGTCGGTTCTCTCTTTTAAAACAATAAGGAGAGGATTTTCATCCTCAAGAGGGGTAGGATTTGAAAGTATTAACTACTTTACGATTTTTATTATCACATAAAAATGTGTCCAAATTGTGAACAAAATACACATTTTTTGTGAGAATGGAATAATATGATATAAGTGTCAAAAGCATAATTGATCAGAGGTCTTTTCTTGAAAAACAATAGTAAATGGGATAAAATACATCTAAACAGAGTAATATGTAAACTCTCAAAATAAGAACACACAGGAAGGAAGATATATAATATGAAGAAAGAAGATTGTATTTTTTGTAAGATCGCAGGTGGAGAGATTCCATCAAACACAATTTATGAAAACTCTGAGTTTAAAGTGATCATGGATATTGCACCAGCATCCAAAGGGCATGTACTGATCATTCCGAAAGAACATTTTAAAGATATCTATGAGATTGATGCGATCACAGCAGGAAAATTATTCCAGTTAGCAACAGTTGTTGCGAGAGCATTAAAAGAAGTGCTTCACTGTGATGGATTAAATGTTTTACAGAACAACGGACTGATCGCAGGTCAGACAGTATATCATTTCCATATGCATTTGATCCCAAGATATGAAAGGGATGACGTGACGATCGGATGGAAAGAACATTCCACAGAAGATATTGATATGGAACAATTAAGACAGGATATTAAAAAGGCACTCTAGGAGAGAAATATGGCAAAAACTTCATGGAAACCTGGAAATATGATCTATCCTTTGCCAGCAGTTATGGTGACTTGCAGAGATAAAGGTCAGGATAACATCATTACGATCGCATGGACAGGGACGATCTGTACGAATCCGCCAATGACGTACATTTCTGTCCGTCCAGAGAGACATTCTTATGAAATGATCAAGAATAGTGGAGAATTTGTGATCAACCTGACAACAAAACAGTTAACAAGAGCAACGGATTTTTGCGGAGTACGTTCAGGAAGAGATGTTGATAAATTCAAAGAAGCAAGACTGACAAAAGAAGAAGCACAGGTTGTGGATGCACCGATCATCGCAGAAAGTCCGGTAAATATCGAATGTAAAGTAGAGAAGATCGTACCACTTGGCTCACATCATATGTTTATGGCGAAAGTTGTCAATATTATGGTAGATGATGATTATATGGAAGATAACGGACGCTTTGCACTGGAAAAAACGAATCCGTTGATCTATTCACATGGCGGATATTATGAAACAGGAAAGAAATTAGGAACCTTTGGCTACTCAGTAAGAAAGAAAAAGAAAAGGAAGAAACCAAATGGCAGAAAAAAATAATAACTACATATTGATCGGGATGCCAGGTTCTGGAAAGAGTACGATCGGAGTACTTCTTGCCAAAGCCCTGGGTTATGATTTTGTGGACACAGATCTTGTGATTCAGCAAAAAGGAGGTGGTTTGCTAAAAGAGATCATCGCAAGAATCGGGAATGACGGATTCAAACAATTGGAAGAAGACGTCAATGCTTCGATCGATGTGAATAAATCCGTGATCGCACCTGGAGGAAGTGCTGTTTACAGTGATAAAGCAATGAGACATTTTAAAGAAATCGGGACTATAATTTATTTAAAACTAGATTACCAGACAGTAAAACGCCGCCTTGGGAACCTCAAAGCAAGGGGGGTAGTACTAGAAAAAGGTCAGACATTACGTGACCTGTATAATGAAAGAATTCCATATTATGAAAAATACGCAGATATCACAGTAAAACTGGATAAATTATCCATCGGGAACTCCTTAGAAAAAGTGTTGGAAAACCTCTAATAGTATGCTATAATATAATCTGTATGATTTTAAATAATTACCGAAAGATAGAAATTAGGTTTAATAATATAGATAGATAGAGATAATTGAGGTGTATCATGGAACAGTATATCATTAAAGGTGGTAACCCATTAGTAGGAGAAGTAGTAATTGGCGGTGCGAAGAATGCAGCACTGCCTGTTTTAGCTGCGGCAGTAATGACAGACGGAAAATGTATGATAGATAATATGCCAGATGTAAGAGATATCAATGTTTTACTTCAGGCGATGCAGGAAATTGGAGCAGATATAGACAGAACAGGAAAACACGAAGTAACGATCAGCGGAAAAGGAATTCATCCAGAGTGTGATGTAGACAATGAATTCATCCGTAAGATCAGAGCTTCTTACTATTTGATCGGTGCTTTACTTGGTAAATACAAGAGAGCAAGAGTTGCACTTCCAGGTGGATGTGAGATCGGAAGCCGTCCGATCGACCAGCATATCAAAGGATTTAAGATGCTGGGAGCCCAGATTGAGATTGAGAATGGTATGATCAGTGCAACAGCAGAGGAATTAAAGGGAGCCCATATTTACATGGACGTTGTTTCTGTAGGAGCGACGATCAATGTTATGATGGCAGCATCGCTTGCTAAGGGAAATACGATCATCGAGAATGCAGCAAAAGAGCCACATGTCGTTGATGTAGCGAATTTCTTAAACAGTATGGGAGCAAAGATCCGTGGAGCAGGAACTGATGTCATTCGTATCAAGGGTGTTGAGAAGTTTGGAGATTGTCAGTACTCCATCATTCCAGATCAGATCGAAGCTGGAACATTTATGACAGCAGCAGTCGCAACAAAGGGTGACATTATGATCAAGAATGTTATTCCAAAGCATTTAGAAGCAATTTCTGCAAAATTAATCGAAATTGGAGCAGAAGTTGTAGAATTCGATGATGCAGTACGTGTATCAGCGACAAAGCGTCTGGAATCTACAAACATTAAGACATTACCATATCCTGGATTCCCAACGGATATGCAGCCACAGATGGCGGTAACACTTGCATTATCCAATGGAACAAGTGTGATTTCAGAGAGTATTTTTGAAAATCGTTTTCGCTATGTGGATGAACTGACAAAGATGGGAGCAACCATTCAGGTCGATGGAAGAACTGCGATCATCAGCGGAGTTGAGGGATTTACAGGAGCTGACGTACACGCCCCAGACTTAAGAGCTGGAGCAGCCCTTGTCATTGCAGGATTATCTGCAAAAGGATTTACAACCGTCAGCGATATTGGATATATTTATCGTGGATACGAACAGTTTGAACAGAAGCTTAAACAATTGGGTGGAGAGATTCAGTTGGTTAACAATGAAAAAGAAGTTGCAAAGTTTAAGTTAAAGATAGGATAAAAGGAGAATTGCCTGAATGAGACAATACCTGAAAAACGAAGTGTTCAAAGTATCCAAGTGGGTAGAATTATTTATATCAGCGATCATTATGATCGCGGTCATCGGAGGAACGATCTATCTGGTAAAAGATGTGGTACAATTAATGATGAATTACCCAACATCCAGAGATATTTACAAATTTGTTGGCGTAGCGTTTAATCTCGTCATTTGTATCGAGTTTGTAAAGATGCTTTGTAAACATACCCCAGATATGTTAGTAGAAGTTATGATGTTTGCCATTGCAAGGCAGATGATCGTGGAACATACGAGCCCACAGCAGAATTTTATAGTAGTTTTAGCAATCGCGATATTATTTGCAATCAAGAAATTCCTTTTTGGAAAGTTTGATGACATAGATAAGACAGTATTTTTGCCAACTCAGAGAATTTCAAGTATCAATGAACTGGTTCATGTGGAAATTCCAAAAGAAACACAGCATCAGACATTGGGAGAATTACTTGAGAAACGCATTGGAACAGAGAGTGGGAATTTTCAGGTAGGTCAGTGTTATTTCTTTAAAGGAGGAGCACTTCGTGTTGCCAAGGTAAAGAACGGTAAGATAACACAGATTGAAGTTATCCGGAGTAAGAATGCACCGGTCGTATTAAAGAGGTAAATAAAGGCCCGGAATCCTTCGGGTCTTTTCATGATATTTTACAAATAACAGATATATTTTAAGAAAGGATAATAGAATGGATAAAGTATTATTCACATCAGAGTCCGTGACAGAAGGACATCCAGATAAAATCTGTGATCAGATTTCTGATGCAATCTTAGATGCACTTTTAGAACAGGATCCAATGAGCCGTGTTGCATGTGAGACTTGCACAACAACAGGAATCGTTATGGTCATGGGAGAGATATCTACAAAAGCATATGTAGATATTCAGAAAATTGTCCGCGATACTGTTCGTGAGATTGGATATACAAGAGGTAAATATGGATTTGACGCTGATACATGCGGTGTTATTACAACAATCGATGAACAGTCCAGTGATATTGCCATGGGTGTAGACAAAGCACTAGAAGCAAAAGAGAATAACATGACAGATGAAGAGATCGACGCAATTGGAGCCGGAGATCAGGGAATGATGTTTGGATTTGCTACTAATGAAACAGAAGAGTACATGCCATACCCAATCTCTCTTGCACATAAGCTTTCAAGACAGTTAACAAAAGTGAGAAAAGATGGAACATTGTCATATTTAAGACCAGATGGTAAAACACAGGTAACTGTAGAATATGATGGTGGAAAACCAAGTCGTCTTGATGCAGTTGTGTTATCTACACAGCATGATCCAGATATCACTCAGGAGCAGATTCATGAAGATATCAAACGTGAAGTATTTGATAAGATCCTTCCAGCAGATATGGTTGATGATGAAACAAAATTCTTCATTAACCCAACAGGAAGATTCGTGATCGGTGGACCACACGGAGATGCAGGGTTAACAGGAAGAAAGATCATTGTAGATACATACGGTGGATACGCACGCCATGGTGGTGGAGCTTTCTCAGGAAAGGACTGTACAAAAGTAGACCGTTCTGCAGCTTACGCAGCACGTTATGTAGCGAAGAACATTGTAGCAGCCGGATTAGCTGACAAATGTGAGATTCAGTTATCTTATGCGATTGGTGTAGCAGAGCCAACATCTATCATGGTTGATACATTTGGAACAGGAAAGAAATCCAATCAGGAATTAGTAGACCTGATCCGCAAACATTTTGATCTGCGTCCAGCAGGAATCATCAAGATGTTAGATTTAAGAAGACCAATCTATAAACAGACAGCAGCATATGGACATTTCGGAAGAAATGACCTTGATCTTCCTTGGGAGAGACTGGACAAAGTTGATCTGTTAAAAGGCGAATAAAACGAAACACATCACTAGGCAACTCAGGAGGAAATCGAGTGAAAAATGAATTAGTGATCGTCATCGATTTTGGTGGTCAGTATAACCAGTTAGTTGCACGCCGCGTTCGCGAGTGCAATGTATACTGCGAGATTTATTCTTACAAGATCGGTATCGATAAAATCAAAGAAATGAATCCAAAGGGAATCATCTTAACAGGTGGACCAAACAGCTGTTACGAACCAGATTCCCCAACATACAGCAAGGAATTATTCGAACTTGGAATCCCAGTTTTAGGATTATGTTATGGAGCACAGCTGATGCAGCATGTCCTTGGAGGAAAAGTAGAGAAAGCCGAAGTCAGCGAATATGGTAAAACAGAAGTGCTGGTCGACAAGAAAGATTCCAAGTTATTTGAAAATGTATCAGAAAAAACAATCTGCTGGATGAGTCATACAGACTACATCTCACAGGTAGCTCCAGGATTTGAAATCTCTGCACATACAGCAGACTGCCCAGTTGCGACAGCTGAGAATGCAGACAAATCCTTATATGCGATCCAGTTCCATCCAGAAGTACTTCATACAGTCGAAGGAAAGACAATGCTTTCCAACTTCGTATTAGGAGTCTGCGGATGTGCAGGAGATTGGAAGATGGATGCTTTCGTAGAAAGCACAATTAAAGAAATCCGCGAGAAAGTCGGAGATGGAAAAGTATTACTTGCCTTATCAGGAGGAGTAGATTCATCCGTAGCAGCCGGATTATTATCAAGAGCCATTGGAAAACAGTTAACATGTGTATTCGTCGACCACGGATTATTACGTAAAGACGAAGGAGACGAGGTAGAAGGCGTATTTGGAGAAAATGGACAGTTTGATCTAAACTTTATCCGTGTCAATGCACAGCAGAGATACTATGACAAATTAAAAGGAGTCACAGAACCTGAAGCAAAACGTAAGATCATCGGAGAAGAATTCATCAGAATCTTCGAAGAAGAAGCAAAGAAGATTGGTGCAGTAGACTTCTTAGCACAGGGAACGATTTATCCAGACGTCGTAGAAAGTGGATTAGGTGGAGAATCAGCAGTCATCAAATCCCACCACAACGTAGGAGGATTGCCAGACTTCGTAGATTTCAAAGAAATCATCGAACCATTACGTGACCTGTTCAAAGACGAAGTAAGACAGGCAGGACTACAGTTAGGAATCCCAGAAAGACTCGTATTCCGCCAACCATTCCCAGGACCAGGACTAGGAATTCGAATCATCGGAGAAGTCACAGAAGAAAAAGTAAAAATCGTCCAGGATGCAGACGCGATTTACAGAGAAGAAATCGCCAAAGCCGGATTAGACAGAGAAATCAACCAGTATTTTGCAGCATTAACTAATATGCGAAGTGTTGGAGTAATGGGAGATTTTAGAACATATGATTATGCAGTAGCATTAAGAGCTGTTAAGACAATCGACTTTATGACAGCAGAAGCATCTGAGATTCCTTATGAAGTATTGAATAAGGTAATGAACAGGATTATTAATGAGGTTAAGGGAGTTAACAGAGTAATGTACGATTTAACCTCTAAGCCACCTGGAACTATTGAATTTGAATAAATCGAGTTGCTTAAAAAAGCCAGTGTTTATGCGGGTTTCAGCGATTTCGATTAGTCTTTTGATAACAAATTGATAACAGTCATAGCAAGTGCCATTATTCTTGTTATCCAGTGGTTTATGGGTAACGGAACAATTAACAGGTGGCTTGCAGACTAAAGTTCGGAGCTTGGCTCTGAACAAATTCCATATTATAAACTAAGCCCTTAGCTGTGGTTAATAACCATAGTTAAGGGCTTTTTTGTCGTTGCCAAAGCATCTGTAGGGAGCTGCCAGTGGCAGGTCCTGTAGGTGCTTATTTATCTTTCAAGTGGTCTTTGAATGCTTCCACGAGAGCGTCACTTAATTCCTGTGATGGAACTTTTGCCCAACGCTGTGTGGTGTCGAACTCTGGATAATGGTAACGCCAGTTATCGTATTCTTCTCTGTTGATTTCTTCGGAAGATAGCTTGTCTGCCTGTTCTTTCCAAGCATACAGCATTTTGAGGAGTTCATATGCTTCTCTGCCTTTGTCCTTGTTGACCTTTAAGCATACCTCTCCGTCTGCTTCACTGACAGTAAGACCGTAAATATCTTCAAGGGTAAACAGAGTGTGCATAAGACCGATATAGCTGTCTATGTCAGGAACATCAAGAGCCTGTGGAGAAACATCAAGCACCTGTGCCAATGCATTTGTAAGGTCTGCTTTCGGTTTGCGTGTACCAGTTTCGTACTGTGCCAAACGCACATCAGCACTCTTTTCTGGAAAACCGATTGCTGTACCGAGATACTTTTGTGTCATACCACGCATTAGTCTGAAAAAATGTATTCTTTCGCTGATAGCCATAATGATACGCTCCTTTTATATTTAGTGAAATAAGTATAGCAGAAATGTTTAGTGGAAGTCAAGAAAAACCGAAACAAAAATGTTTAATATTTTCTTTGCAACCACTTGACAATAGCAAATATGTTTAGTAAAATAAATTACGAATTAAACAAATATGCTTAATGCGACAACTGAATGACCGTCCGAAAAGCCAAACCGCCAAGACCTCGTCGGAGCAAGTTCCGTATCGTTCGCTTGTGTGCAAGCACAAAAGCTCATTCGCTGCACTGCTCCTCCTCTTCCCCAAAAGTCTCCGACTTTTCGGGAACCCCTATACGAGCGAGCGCCTGATGTACTGCGGTGCATTGGGACAGCACAGCGCCTGCCGACAAGCAGGAGTGCCTGTTGGAACTTTAACACGGAGAAAGCGGCAAGCAAAAAATTATTTTAAGAAAGGAAGAAAAAGGATATGGAAAACAGATTTATCCGAGCCGAAGATGTGGCTCAGGAACTAAACGTATCAAAACCTTATGCATATAAACTCATCAGACAATTAAATGAGGAATTGAAAGCAAAGGGCTTTATTACGATTGCAGGGCGTGTAAATCGCCAGTATTTTTACGAAAGGCTCTACGGAGCAGGAAAGGGGGAAATGTAAATGCCGGTATTTAAGAATGAAGATAACGGTACTTGGTATGTGATGGCAAGGTATGTGAACTGGAAAGGGGAACGCAAGCAGAAATGCAAGCGTGGCTTTGCTACCAAACGAGAAGCACAGGAATGGGAAAGAATGTTCAAATTGCAGACTTCTTCAGACCTTGATATGAGTTTTGAAGCCTTTACGGAGCTTTATATCAATGATGTGAAGAACCGTTTGAAGGAAAACACGTGGCTTACCAAAGAGCATATCATACGCACAAAGATACTTCCGTATTTCGGGAAACTGAAAATCAGCGAGATTTCCACAAAGGAGATTATTACTTGGCAGAATGAAATGCTTGCCTATCGTGATGAGAAGAAAAAGCCTTATTCACAGACGTATCTGAAAACGCTGCACAATCAGTTGTCCGCCATTTTCAATCACGCTGTCCGCTACTATGAACTGCGTTCCAATCCTGCGGCAAAGGTGGGAAATATGGGACGTGAGGAACACAAGGAAATGCTGTTCTGGACAAAGGAAGAATACAAGAAATTCTCTTTTGAGATGATGGACAAGCCTGTTTCCTTTTATGCGTTTGAAATGCTTTACTGGTGCGGTATCCGAGAGGGCGAGCTGTTAGCTTTGACTCCGGCAGATTTCAACTTTGATAAGGAAACAGTCACAATCAATAAATCCTATCAGCGTTTGAAAGGGCAGGATGTGATTACTTCTCCGAAAACGAAAAAGAGCAACCGCACGATTAAAATGCCGAAGTTTCTGTGTGAGGAAATGAAAGAATATCTCGGTATGCTTTACGGATTGAAGAAGAAAGACCGTATCTTTACGGTGACGAAAAGCTATCTTCATCACGAGATGGACAGAGGGGCAAAGGCGGCAGGCGTGAAGCGTATCCGCATTCACGATCTCCGTCACAGCCACATTTCACTCTTGATTGATATGGGCTTTTCTGCGGTGGCGATTGCTGACCGAGTTGGTCACGAAAGTATTGATATTACTTATCAGTACGCACACCTCTTTCCGTCAAAGCAGATTGAGATGGCAGAAAAATTAGATGATTTAGGGAAAGGAGATTTTGAAAATGTCAGCTAAGAACAGAGATAACAAAAATCGTTGGAGGAATATCACAGTAGGGTTTCGAGTATCGCCCGAAGAAAACGAACTCATTAACAGAGCTGTAGCTCTATCAGGATTGCCAAAACAGGAGTATTGTTACCGCCGTTGCTTAAATCAGGATGTGGTGGTACAGGGCAATCCGAGAGTGTATAAGGCGTTGAAAACGGAATTTGCCACAGTCCTTGCGGAACTGAAAAGGATTGAAGCAGGAAAAGGTGTGGATGATGAACTGCTGAGTGTAATAGAACTGATTTCCATTATTCTCGGCGGTTTGAAAGGAGAGGATGCGAATGGAGAATAAAAAAGAAATGACTATTCCAAATGTATCTGCGGCAACAGATGCGGAACAGTCACTTTCCAAATGTACTGACAATAGTATAGTCAATCAGGATACGGATTTCAAGGGGTACGAGCAATCTTTTGAAGAAATGCAAAGGGAAATACTCAGACAGTTAGACCCTTCCTATCTGAAAACAGTATCAATGACAACGCTGTATGATACGGTGTTTGAGGTTCAGACACCACTTATCGACGGTCTGCTCCAAAGGGGAACTTACCTTTTCGTAGGTTCCCCGAAAGTGGGAAAGAGCTTTATGATGGCACAGCTTGCCTATCATATCAGCACAGGCACACCGCTTTGGGAGTATAAGGTGCGTAAGGCAACGGTGCTTTATTTTGCCCTTGAAGATGATTACCCACGTTTGCAGAAGCGATTGTTTCAGATGTTCGGTGCAAAGGAGACAGGCAATCTGTATTTCGCAACGGAATGTAAAACGGTCAATGGCGGACTGGAAGAACAGATAAGAGGGTTTATGAGGGAACACCCAGACACAGGCTTGATTATCATAGACACCTTAAAGCGTGTGCGTGAAGCAGGCGGAGCAGATTACAGCTACGCAAGTGATTATGATGTTGTGGCAAGGCTGAAAGCGTTGGCAGACAGTTACAAGGTTTCAATGCTTATTGTTCATCATACACGCAAACAAAAATCGGAAGATATATTCGATATGATTTCAGGCACGAATGGTCTGATGGGTGCGGCAGACGGTGCATTTGTTCTCAGTAAGGACAAGCGTACTTCCAACAATGCCACACTTGATGTTGCTGGCAGAGACCAGCAGGATATGAAAATCCATCTTGTAAGGGACAGCGAGCGATTGGTGTGGAACTTTGCAAAATCGGAAACGGAGATGTGGAAAGAACCGCCCGAACCTCTGCTTGAGAAGATAGCGGATACGCTCTTTTCGGAAAGTGACAGATGGGAAGGAACTGCTTCGGAACTTTGCGAAAGGCTTGCGGTGGATATAAAGCCGAATGTACTTTCTTTAAGGCTCAGTATCAACGCAAGCAGGCTGTTTCGTGATTACGGTATCCGTTATCAGAACAGCCGCACACACGACGGAAGAAAGGTTTCACTTTGGAAAGAAACCGAGCAGACGGCGTGACAAACGGTGTCAAAGGTGTCAATGTTTTTGAGAGCAGCACGCTGTGAAAAACATTGTCACCATCGTCACACTTTGACACCGGATAAAGTTTAGGGGAGTGTGCAGAGAGTGCCTTTTCAAAGGCGGCTCTTTGGTCTCGCCTGCTGGCTCGGTCGGTTCGCAGGCGTGTGTGCCACCGGCACACGCTCACCCCTCGGAGAGCCTTCGGAGAACGCAAAACCTGTTTACAGGTCGCATTTTTGATGGGTGTACCCGTCAAAAGTGCTTTTGCGTTACTTTTGACAAAAGTAACAAAACCTGAGAATGTTGAAATTTACAGATGGGAGATGAAAAAATGCAGAGAACGATAAGTGCAATGGTCGGTAAAGGCTCGGTCAATCACAATAGCCGAAAGTTCCGAGCAGAAAATGTAGACGGAACTCGTACTCATCTCAATATCGACTACTGCAATGAAAATATAAAGACAGTTTATCACGAATTGTTTGATGAAGCATTGGAAAGATACAATGCCAAGCAGATAAGGTCAGACCGAAAGATAAAAGATTATTATGAAAAAATCCGAAGTTCCAAGCAGGAAAAACCGTTCCACGAAATCATTTTACAGGTGGGCGGTAAGGGAAATATGAACGCCGATACGGAAAACGGAGAACTGGCAAAGCAGATTTTAGATGAATACTATCAGGGTTTTCAGGAGCGAAATCCACAGCTTCGGGTGTTCTCGGCTCATCTGCATATGGATGAAGCTACACCACATCTGCACATAGATTTTGTACCTTTTACCACAGGCAGCAAGCGTGGACTTGATACAAGAGTGTCACTAAAGCAGGCTCTTGCAACGCAAGGTTTTAAGGGCGGCAGTCGTGGCGATACGGAGTGGTCGCAATGGATACAGTCCGAAAAAGAACAGCTTGCGGCGGTGATGGAACGTTATGGGATTGAGTGGGAACATTTAGGCACACACGAAAAACATCTTTCTGTTTTGGATTATAAAAAGCAGGAAAGAGAAAAAGAAGTGGCGGCATTAGGTGCGAAAATCGAGCAGAAACAGATTGAATTTGATGTGTTGTCGGAACGAGTATTGAACTATGATAAGGCAAAAGACGAGCTGTCAAATCTTGAAATAGAGCTTGATACTGCACCGAAATATCAGTTGCCAGAACCAGAGAAATTTATGACTGCAAAGGCATATAAAACCAAAATGGCAGAGCCGGTTGTAAGGAAATTGAAGCAACTTGTCAAAACGGTGCTTGCCCGCTGCTTTGAGGGGTGGGACAACTATCATAGGCTGAATACAGCGAATGCACAGTTATACCGCACCAATCAGCGTTTGGAGAAAGTCAATGAAAGATTGACCGAAGAAAACAAAATCCTAAAAGCAGAAAATAAAGATTACAGCCTGCTCCGTAAGGTTTTTGGTCGCAAACAGATAGATGATTTGTTGGAGCAGGCAAGAACAGTTAAAGGTCGCAAGCGTGATAATACACGATCACGATAGACAAAAATCACAGGAGGAAAAGGAAAATGACAAAGACAATTTTTGAAGAAATGGGCGGAACTTATAGACAGGTGGGTGATTATTTATTGCCGAACATCACAGTACCAGCCGAAGAAGAAATAGAGCCGATTGGTTTATGGGGGAAACGACATGCAAGGCATTTAAAGGAACACTATAAAGTGTTATATATGAACCTGCTGACAAGCGGAAAGCTGCATAGTTATCTTGCAGAAGTCGATAAGCAAGCAGAGGATATGTTTCTTCGACTGGTAAAGGAATATGCCGACAGACAAGATGTGACGGAACAATTAAAGAAAGATAATCCCTACGAATGGATTGGAAGAATGAATAATATTCAGGCTTGTGTGAGGGAAGTTGTAGGAACGGAGTTGATTTACACATAAGCGTTTTACGGTATGGTGCTCCTGCGTTTGCTGGAGTGCTGTGGTTGTGGTTGTAAAGAGGTTGTGAAAGATTGAATTTCGTAATGGTTGGATGTATAATTAGGAAGTGAAAATTTTAATTTGCACTTCCATAAGGTGAAATGTATTGACACAAAAAATACAGTATGATAGTATTGCCATTAGAAGAAAGAAAGGCACATTTTGTGTAAGGTGAGGAAATGATTAATAGATAATTTGATTTAAGTAAGACACATATAGTTATTGAGCCTGTAGAGAATAGGTTTGTTTTGTGTACGCTTAAGTTGGATTATCGCAAGAGGCATTTCCTTTGTTTTCCTTTTGGAAAAGAAATAAGGGGCTATTTAGCGAGTCTATTTTTGCGTATGCAAAAAAGACTCGTTTTTGTGTGTTCAAAATAATAATTGGCTCAGACTTCGAAAAGGAGAAACTTTAATGTTGCAGATAAAAAAATTAAATTTAACACATAAAAAAGACCTGAGAATAATTCTTAATGATTTCAACCTTGTGCTAAATGATGGAGATAAGGCAGTTATTATTGGAGAAGAGGGAAATGGGAAATCGACATTAATGAAGTGGATATACAATCCGTCGCTTGTAGAAAACTATATAGAAGCAGATGGGGAAAGGATAATGGGACACGAACGTCTTGGTTATCTTCCGCAGGAGATGCTCGATGAAGATAAGGAAAAAACAATATACGAATATTTTTCTGAAGAGGAAATATTCTGGGAGAAAACGCCTAAAGAATTGTCTGTTATTGCGGGAAAATTTGGAATGAAAAATGATTTTTTCTACAGTAACCAGACAATGGGTAGTCTTTCAGGAGGCGAAAAAGTCAAGACACAACTTATGAGGCTTTTCATTCGCGATGTTTCTGTGCTGTTGTTGGACGAACCTTCCAATGACATCGACATTGCGACGCTTACATTACTGGAAAAAATCATAAATGACTGGAAGCACATTGTGCTTTTTATTTCACACGATGAAACGCTGATAGAGCGTACTGCCAACATGGTGATACATATCGAGCAGATTATACGAAAAACAAAGGCGAGATATACCGTGGCAAAGCTTCCCTATAGACGCTATGTGGAAGAACGGCTTCATAAATTTGAAATCCAAAAACAGCGGGCACTGAGTGACCGTAGGGAGAAAAAGATTCGCGATGAAAAATATCAAAGAGTTATGCAGAGTGTACAAGGTGCATTAAGAAGTTGTACCAGACAAGCACCGTCTGTTGCCAAAAACTTAAAGGACAAAATGCATACGGTTAAGGCAATGGAACGAAGATTTGAAAAAGAAGATGAAAATATGACTCAGATGCCGGAACAGGAAGAAGCAATCTTTGTCAAATTAGGGGATGAAAACTCACACATTCCCGCAGGAAAAACGGTCATAGAATATGAACTTTCAAAGCTTGTGACTCCGGATGGCAAAAGAATTTTAGCAGAAGGAATTCATTTAAAAATAAAAGGTTCAGAAAAAATCTGTATGATAGGAGCCAACGGGGCAGGAAAAACGACTCTTCTAAAAAAGATAGCGGAAGAACTCCTAAATCGGAATGACATTAAAGCAGAATATATGCCTCAAACTTATGAAGACCTGCTGGATTTGGATGTTACACCGGTTGATTACCTTGATAAAACAGGAGATAAAGAAGAGCGTACAAGAATTAGAACATACCTTGGTTCACTTAAATACACACCAGATGAAATGGAGCATCCGATTCGGGAGTTATCAGGCGGACAAAAGGCGAAAGTGCTTCTCTTGAGGATGAGCTTAAGTGGTGCAAATGTTCTTATTCTGGATGAACCGACAAGAAATTTTTCACCATTGTCCGGTCCGGTAATAAGAAAAATGCTCCGAGAATTTCCGGGGGCTGTCATTAGCATTTCTCACGATAGAAAGTATATTGAAGAGGTGTGCGATAAAATATATCAGCTAAATCCTAATGGATTACAGCTAATTGGTGATTGATAACAAAAAGGATGAAAGACTGACAAATTTCAGGCTTTTAGTGAGTTGGAAAGCATACAAAGATTTGAATTTGGAGGATAGATTATGGTACGTACAGAAGATGCATGTGAAATTATAAAATATGCTTTGCAAAACGAAATTAAAGTATATTTAGATGGCGGATGGGGTGTTGATGCACTTCTTAAAAGAGAATCAAGAATACACAATGATATTGATTTGTTTGTTGAACTGAAACATTATCATGATTATATTTATGTGATTAAGCAGCATGGATTTGAGGAAGTAAATACTGATTATACAACGGATGGTCATACTGTCTGGAAAGATGATAAACAAAGAATCATTGATTTACATTGTTTTGAATTTACAGATGACGGAATTGTTTATGAGGGAGATATATTTCCATCAAAAACTTTTTCCGGTATTGGAAAAGTTGGAGATATAACTGTTTCTTGTATTGAACCATTGAGTCAGGTAATGCTTCATTTGGGATATGAACACGATAAAAATGATGTGCATGATGTGATGCTGTTGTGTGAAACATTTCAAATAGCAATACCAGATGAATATAAGGAAAAGTAAAATTTCAGTTTTGTGTTGAATCTCTAAGCAAAATAGCTTATAATTTGACATGCTACATATAGTTATTATCCACAGTTATCGAGTAGGTGTTATCAATGCCGATAACAAAATGATAACATTAGCTCGTATAGGCAGGATAATATGGATATATCAAATAATCAAAAGAACGAGAAACATTACAGAGAATAATTCCTAAACAAAAAGCGTTAGTCTTTGTAGAGTTTGAGTAAATAGGTAAATCCCTACAAAACCTGTATTTATGGGCTTTGTAGGGATTTTTTATGTGCAAATGCACTAGTCAACAAAAAGTAGACACCACTTTATATTTTTATACATCATTTAATGAGCATAATACTCCCTATACTGTTTTGGAGTCAGATAATTCAGAGAGTATGCCGGACGTTCTTCATTGAAGAATCTGATGTATTTCTCCACCTCATATGTTATATTTTCATTACTTGTAAGATGGAAATCATTAAATATCTCTGCTTTTATCCAACCGTTGATTGCTTCCATGGCAGCGTTATCTGTTGGAGTACCAGCTCGAGACATTGAATGAACTATGTTATATAGTGGCAATAATTCATTGAAACTTTTTGAAGAATATACAGATCCTTGATCAGTATGTAACACCATTTCAAGATCTGGATTTTTCTTCTTAAGTTCAATTAATCCTTCTAACCCGTGAATATATGTCATACGATCACCTTTTCGTGATGAAAGTGAATATGAAAGTATTTCATTGTTCCATAAATCCATAAAAAGTGTTAGTTCATAATAACTTCCCTTTAAATGAAATGCGGTCATATCACTTACAACACACTGTAAAGGTCCTGTTATATCTAATCCTGTCAGTAGAAGATTTGGATAAATGCGATAAGGATCTCCTGGCTTTTTGTATCGATAATGCTTGGAAACACTTACTATGCCCGCTGTTTTACATAGCTTATGAGCATACTGATCTGATACCATAAGTCCTGTATCCAGACGAATTTTTGCATTTAACCATCTATATCCATGTGATGGATATTTACTATGATATTCCTTAAATAATATAAGATTGGATACTAAAGTTTTTAATTTGTCAGAAGGTTTTTCTAAACGTTTTTTCCATTTATAAAATCCACTTCTGTTAATATCCAGAACATCACATAGATGCTTAACAGGAAATTGAGATGACATTTCCATTATTATTTCGTATTCTTGTTGTTTAAAATAATGTACTCCTTTCTAGGTGCTTAGTGTTACAGTCTGCTTTTGAAGGGCGGTCTGCAACCTGCCTTTCATATCAGCTTCCATATTCCGCTTTACATGGCTTACCTTATCTCTGGCACACTTATCAAAAGTATCATTTAATGCCTTTGCCTGCGCAAGTATTTTCTTAGCGTCCTCTGCCTTTGTCACGGCTTCTTTGAAGGTATTTTGAGCCTTCTCGTTCTCTGCCAGCAGTGAGCGGTACTGCTCGTTCTCCACCTGTAAGTCCTCCGACAGCTTCAAAAGATTGAACGTGAAAATGTCTTTACTATGGAGGGATTTTCAAAAAGCGTGAATGAGTTCCTTGCGTTCCGAAGATACGATATCTTCAAAGATAGTGGACGTTTTTCCCATAAGCAGGCAGTGGAGAAAGCATATCAGGAATATGATATTTTTAACAAGATACAGCCGATAGAATCTGATTTTGATAAGATAGTAAAAGGATTGGCAAAGAAAGAATAAGTACTTTTCTGGATTATGTGATTATGATAGAATTATGAAAGATAGTGTTTTATGAATATGAAAAATTGGAATTTGTAAGAATAAAAAGGATAAAGAAATGAGGGTTCAACAATTAAAATATATTTTGAAGGTAGCAGAAGTTGGCTCTATTACCGAA
>OGKX01000726.1_pt1 | contig 16897 bp, 16 predicted proteins | sample 1572541 | NCBI WGS metagenome assembly OGKX01 (sample SAMEA2581982, study PRJEB24529) | metagenome | biome: Human gut stool | place: China | collected 2011
GGCCCGCCTGCCACAGACGGTTGGCCTCGGCCAGGGTGCGGGCCGTGTCCAGCGCATAACCCGCCCGGCCCAGTGCAAGGGTCAGCCCGGTGACCAGACTTTTGTCATCCTCCAGCAGTAAGATCCGCTCCATGGTGCAGTTTCTCCTTTTTACAAAAAATGCCGGGTGCTGCCGCAGGTACGGCAGCTGCCCGGCGCGCAGTCACGCATTCTGTTGTTTGTACTGTTCGCCCCACACCCGCATGGCATCCATGATGGGCTGCAGGCTCCGGCCCAGCGGGGTCAGGCTGTACTCCACCCGGGGCGGCACCTCCGGGTAGGCCTTGCGCTCCACCAGACCGTTTTCCTCCATCTCCCGCAGCTGGGAGGTGAGCACCTTCTGGCTCACGCCGGTCAGCGACTTTTTCAGCTCGCCGAAACGCTTGGTGCCGGTGAGCAGGTCCCGCAGGATCAGCACCTTCCATTTGTCACTGATCATGGTGAGGGTGGTTTCCACCGGGCAGGCCGGCAGTTCCTTTTTGGTACACATCTGTCGTTTCTCCCCTCCGGCCCCTCGCGGGCCGTTTTTTCTATTTTACGGCACAGACGCGGTACTTGTCAAGCAGGGGCCGGACACCCCCCACATCCGGCTCAAAAATTTTTTGCAGTCCAAATTGCGAGAAATCAGCGATTCACCGCAAAAGTTTCCGAATCGCAACCGGTCAAAAGTCACCCGCCGGTAACCAGGTTACCGCATTGTGCGTACTTTACGCCGGGCAAAAAGGGGTGTATCATAGCCTCGTCAGCCGGGGCACGCCGAGATGCCCCGCACACCCAATGCAATAATCCTGGAGGTACCAAACCATGTCTCTGAACAAAGTCGTTGAATTCCTGAATGCCAACCCCGTGCAGTATCTGGCCACCGTAGGCCGTGACGGCAAGGCCAAGTGCCGCCCCTTCATGTTTGCCGGTGAGCTGGACGGCAAGCTGTGGTTCTGCACCAACAACCAGAAGGACGTGTACAAGGATCTGCAGACCAACCCCTACACCGAGATCTCGGTGTCCAGCCCGGAGTACGCCTGGATCCGCCTGCACGGCAAAGCTGTGTTTGAAAACAACATGGCTGCCAAGGAGATGAGCATCTCCAACCCCATCGTGAAGGGCCAGTACGGCGAAGCCACCAACCCCATCTTTGAGGTGTTCTACCTGGAGGACGCTCACGGCGCCATCGCCGACTTCTCCGGCAACCCTCCCTACGAGTTCTGATTCCCGTTTCGTGCAGATCGCCTTGGAAACGCTGTTTTCAGGGCGTTTTGCCGTTTGGTACCGCAAAGGAGGTCTTTCTATGACCCAGACCGAACGCCGCCGTTTTTTGCTCAGCCGCCTGCTGGCAGAAGCCCCCGAATACCGGCAGCTGGCCGTCCCGGACGATGCCGCCGGGCAGAAGCAGCTGCTGCGCGCACTGCTCAATGTGCGCCCGCCCCGGGATGCCAGCCCGGAGTTTTTGCAGGTGCAGGACGAATACCTGCGCGCCGAGCTTGCCCAGAAGGGCGTTACCGTCCTTGAAAGCCTGACCCCCGCCGCCCGCTGCGGGGAAGCCGCCCTTTACCTGTGGCAGGGCGACATCACCACGCTGCAGTGCGACGCCATCGTCAACGCCGCCAACAGCGGCATGACCGGCTGCTATGTGCCCGGCCACCGCTGCATCGACAACTGCATCCATACCTTTGCCGGGGTACAGCTGCGCAGCGCCTGTGCCCGCCTGATGGCACAGCAGGGCCACGAAGAGCCCACCGGGCAGGCCAAACTCACCCCGGCCTTCAACCTGCCCTGCCGGTATGTCCTGCACACGGTGGGGCCCATCGTGACCGGGCGCGTCACTGCACGGGACCGCACCCTGCTGGCCTCCTGCTACCGCGCCTGCCTGACGAAGGCCGCAGAATCCGGGCTGGAAAGCATCGCATTCTGCTGCATCTCCACCGGCGTGTTCTGTTTCCCGAATGAGGATGCGGCAGAAATTGCCGTACAGACTGTGAAGGAGTTCCTACAAACACCCACAACCATCAAAAAGGTGATCTTCAATGTTTTCAAAGATTTGGACAAGGAAATCTACACCCGACTGCTCACAGCCTGAGCAGCTCAAAAAGGCCCTGCACAAGGCTGATGCCGTCATCATCGGCGCAGGAGCCGGGCTGTCCACCTCCGCCGGGTTCACCTACGCCGGGGAACGATTCCGAACATATTTCTCCGATTTTGCCAGCAAATACGGCTTTACGGATATGTATTCCGGCGGGTTCTACCCCTACTCCACCATGGAGGAATACTGGGCGTACTGGAGCCGGTACATTTATATCAACCGCTATCAGAACGCTCCGAAGCCTGTATACGGCACGCTGCTCCGGCTGGTGCAGGATAAGGATTCCTTTGTAATCACCACCAATGTGGACCACTGCTTCCAGAAAGCAGGGTTCGATAAAAAGCAGCTGTTCTACACGCAGGGCGATTACGGCCTGTTCCAGTGCAGTGAACCCTGCTGTCAGGAGACTTTCGACAATGAGGCACTCATCCGGCAAATGATAGAAGCACAGGGGTATGTCCTCGCACCGGATGGTCAACTGACCGTGCCGGAGAATACCATCCTGAAAACTTCTGTTCCGTCCGAGCTTGTCCCCCACTGCCCGCACTGCGGCAAGCTGCTCACGATGAACCTGCGCTGTGACGACAGCTTTGTAGAGGATGCCGGCTGGCACGCCGCCGCCGAGCGGTACAGCGAATTTCTCCGCCGCCACGAGGGGCAGAAGATCTTGTTCTTAGAACTTGGCGTCGGCGGCAACACCCCGGTCATCATCAAGTATCCTTTCTGGCGGATGACAACCAGGAACCCCAATGCCACCTACGTCTGCATCAACAAAGGCGAGGCCGTCTGCCCGAATGAGATCGCCAAGCAGTCGCTGCTTTTTGACGGTGACATTGCTGCAGTGCTGGCACAGATCAAATAATTACTTTTTCTATTCCATAGCGCACTTTCCGTCCTCTCGCTGCAGTCCTGCACCCCGATAAAAAGCTGCCCGCATACCGTGTGATCTTGTCACATCCGGTATGCGGGCAGCTTGTCTTTTCTGATTTTACGCGCTTTTGGGGCTTATTTTGCCACGATCTCGTCGGCCAGAGCGTCCATCTGGGCCTCCGCAGCAGCATTGGCAGCAGAGCGGACGGTGACCACGTTCTCGCAGACCGTGATGTTCTTCATGCCTTCCAGCTCGGCGCGCATGAGTTTGGCAGCCATGGGGGCCCAGGTGCCGTTCTCCATCAGGCCGACAGTACGGTTCTGGAACGCCTTGGTCTTGAGGTGGGTCAGCAGGGACTCCATCGGCGGGAAGAGGAAGCCGTCATAGGTGGCGCAGGCCAGAACGATCTTTCCGCAGCGGAAGGCCTCGGTGACGGCGTAGGACACATCGGTGCGGGTCAGGTCCATCTCCACCACCTTTGCGCCCTTGGCACGCAGCTTTTCGGCCATGGTGTGGGCCGCGGCGCGGGTATGGCCGTGGATGGAAGCACTGGCCACAAGGATCTTTTCCGGCTCCTCCGGCTTGTAGCTGGACCAGGTATCATAATAGGCCAGATACTTGCCCAGGTCCCCGGTGAGCACCGGGCCGTGCAGCGGGCAGATGGTGGCAATATCCAGTGCGGCTGCCTTTTTGAGCAGTGCCTGCACCTGCGGGCCGTACTTGCCCACGATGTTCAGGTAATACCGGCGGGCTTCGCTGGCCCAGTCGGCCTTTTCGTCAAACTTTGCCACCGCCCCGAAGCGGCCGAAACCGTCGGCGGAGAACAACACCTTTTCGCTGCTCTCATAGCTGACCATGACCTCCGGCCAGTGCACCATGGGTGCAAACACAAAGGTGAGGGTGTGGCTCCCCAGAGACAAGCTCTCGCCGTCCTTCACCACCACACGGCGCTCCTTGGCCACGGCATCCGGGCCGAAGAACTGCTCCATATACACAAAGGTCTTGGCGTTGCCCACCACCTTCATGTCCGGGTACTTAGCGGCCAGGCGGGCAATGTTGGCACCATGGTCCGGCTCCATGTGGGAGACCACCAGATATTCCGGCATGCGGTCGCCCAGCGCTTCGGTGAGGTTTGCCAGCCAGGCATCCGTGGCACGGTTGTCCACCGTATCCAGAATGGCGACCTTTTCATCCAGAATGACATAGGAGTTGTAGCTGACGCCGGTAGGCACCGGGTACTGACTTTCAAACAGGTCGATGGTGGTATCGTCCACCCCCACGCCCAGAATGGCATTGCTGATCTTCTGTACGCTCATAAATCCCATGCTCCTTTATTTTTATGCTGTGCCGCAGAAAGCGGCCGATTTTTCTTAAGAACAATTCCTAGTATAACACATCGTCAGAAATTTAGCAAGAGGGATCTGCGGCTTTTCCTGCCCCCTGACCACAACCGTTATTCATCGCCCCTGCTTTCCGGCAGGCGGGCAGACACGGGGCGGCCCGGCTCGGTGTCCAGCTCCAGCAGGGCCGCAGCGCTGGCGTCATCCATCGTCTGTACGGCCCGCAATTTGCGGCTGATGGCACGGCTGCGCACGCCGATAAGGTTGTCCAGCTCTTCGTCGGTCTGGCGCAGACGCTGCTGCAGCTTGGAAAGCCCCTGCCCGAACTTGTCGAACTCAGTCTTGACGGCACCCAGCAGCTGCCACACCTCGCCCGAACGTTTCTGGATGGCAAGGGTCTTGAAGCCCATCTGCAGGCTGTTGAGCAGGGCCGCCATGGTGCTGGGGCCGGCCACGTTCACCTGATAGTCCCGCTGCAGCACCTCCAGCAGGCCCGCATTCACCACCTCGGCGTACAGGCCCTCGAAGGGCAGAAACAGGATGCCGAAGGCCGTGGTATACGGCGGCTCCACATACTTTTCGCGGATGTCCTTGGCCTCGCTGCGCAGCACCAGTTCCAGTGCATGGCGGGCGTTTTCCACAGCCTGCGCATCGCCGGATGCCTGCGCATCCTGCAGGTGGGCGTAGGTATCACCGGGGAACTTGGAGTCGATCGGCAGCCAGACACTGCCGCCGTCGGCACCCGGCATTTTGATAGCGTACTCCACCCGCTGGGTGCTGCCGGGGATGGTAGCCACATTGGTGTCGTACTGCTCTGGGGCCAGAATTTCTTCCAGAATGGCTCCCAGCTGGATCTCGCCCAGGATGCCGCGGGTCTTGACGCCCGACAGCACCTGTTTCAGGCCGCCCACATCGGCGGCAAGGCTCTGCATCTCACCCAGGCCCTTGTACACCTGTTCCAGCTGGGCATTGACCGCCTTGAAGCTCTCGGTCACCCGCTTCTGCAGGGCATCCTGCAGCTGCTCGTCCACCGTGCAGCGGATCTCGTCCAGCTTCTGGGCATTCTGTGCCTGCAGGGCGGCCATGCTATCGGCCAGCGTTTTGCGCATTTCTTCCAGCTTGCGGGCGTTGGAAGCTTCCAGCCCCTGCAGACGCTGTTCCATGGTCTGCTGCTGCGCGGCCTGCCCGGCATTCAGGGTGCTGCTCATACCCTGCACAGCGGTCTGCAGCGTTTCGCTGATGCCGCGCATGGCGTCGTAGTTCTGCCGGGCCAGCTCGGCCTGCTTCTGGGCAAAGAGCTTCGACTGGGCGTCCAGCTGCTGACGAACCCACTCCTTGAGGGCTTCGTCGTCCTGCCGGGGTGCCGGTTTTCCGGATCGGTACAGCAGCAGTGCCTGCTGCAGGCAGATGGCCACCAGCAGAACCGTATACAAAAGCGAAAGAAATTCCATGGGATGTCTCCTTATAAAATCCAAGATCCGGGCCGTGCAGATGCAAAGCCCGGACCTTTTGCTTTTTACAGTGTCTCGTAGCGGCGCAGCGTCTGGTTCCACTGCAGCTGCTCGCCGTACAGGCCCACACCGTCGGCTTCCACCTCGCCCACCTGATTGTCACAGGGGTCGGCGCGGAAGGAGCACATGGGCGGGTCAAAGGGTGCGCAGAGGGCACGGTTGGCCACCATGCGCCCGGTGTCCAGATTGCCGAAGTAGTGCAGGCGCATCTTCTCGTTCCCGGCACGGGCCATGGAGGCACCGGCCGAGCAGTCGGCGTACATCCAGCCGTGGGGCGCGATGTAGAACGCGGCCCAGTCGTGGCAGCCCACCATCTCCCGCCGCACCACAAGGCCGCTCTGCCACTGGGCCGGGATGCCGGCCAGACGGCACAGCACAATGAAGGTAGAGGCCATGATGCCGCAGTCGCCCCGGCGGTTGTGGGCACAGCCGTCGGTGATGTTTTCCTGCACGAAGTAGGGCGGCTGGTAGTGGTAGTGGGTGTTGAGGGTCACATAGTCGTAGATGCGCTTTGCCTTCTGCACCGGGTCGGTGAGCCCCTGGGTGAGCTGGGCCGCCAGTGCCCGCAGATAGGGCGTGAACTCCAGATGCGGCAGCTCCTCCTGCGTGTCAAAATCCGGCTGCACGGGGTCCGCCTGCATGTGCAGCGGGTCGGCATAGCGGGCCGTGGTACGGTAACTGTACACCGCGCCAAAGGGCCGGTTCTCGGCAAGGTCAGCCTCCCAGTACGCCGTGCGCTGGGCGGCATCTTCCGGGGCAATGTAGGTGGGCGGCTCGGTGAAGGAATCCAGCGTGATGCCGCTCTGTGCCGGGCAGGCCGCCGGGAGCGGCAGCCACACCCGGACGTGCACGGTGCTGCGCCCCTGCTGCTTTGCGGCCGCAAGGGCTGCGGCAAAGGCCGCGTCACTCATGCCGATGCTGGTTTCCAGCGTGATGTCCGCGCTGACTGCGCCGGTGCGCACCATCTGGTCGTGTTCCGGCTCATACCGCTCCCAGCTGGGGTGCTGCAGGGGCGGGTCGATCTGACGGGCTGCCAGCTCCGGGTGGGTGGCCAACAGGGTCTCGGCAAAGGAGTGGATATATTTCTTCTCCCCTTCCACGAACCGCCAGTCCATAGCCCCGGCGTGGTCCAGTGCCCGGAATTCCTCCGGGGTAAAGTCCCGCACAAGGTCCTGCAGCAGTTCCAGCGCCTGCGCTTCGGGCACCGTATAGTCCAGCGGCAGACGGCGCAGGATCTCCCGCTGGGCCAGCAGAGCATCCCGCATGGCGTCCACCCCGTGGGGCGTGGGGTTTTCCGGCAGAGGGCCGCCGGGCTGCACCGGCTGGTTCTGCGTTTTTGTCCAGTCCTCCGCAAGATATGCGTCGATGCGGGCAATGGCCTCGGTGTAATAGCCCGCCTCCTTCAGACGGCGCACATCGTCCGGCAGGCCGAGGTTCAGGCTTGCCAGACAGGCATTCAGGTTCTTCATTGCATTCCGCTCCTTTTTTGTTCAGATTCAGCCGTTGATCTGGGTCTCCCAGAAGTTCGCAGCGTCCAGCATCCAGCCGTCGGCATCGGTGCCTGCGCCGGTACCCACGCCGTGGGTCGCATTGGGGAACAGCACCTCTTTGCAGGGCACATGGTGCTTTTCCAGTGCGCGGCTCAGCGCCGGGCGCTGAGCCGGGTAGCACAGCAGCGGGAACACATAATCGTTCTCGCCGTACCAGTGATACACCGGCGGGTAATCGTCGGTGACACAGTCAGAGATGTTCAGTTCATAGTACCGGCCCTCCAGTACAAAGGGGTCGATAGCAGCATGATAGACCGGCTTATACTCAAAGAAATTGTTGATGGGATAGCCCAGCAGCAAAGCACCGGGCTTGGGTACCCCATAGTGCTTGTAGCCCAGTTCGTCGCCGGAGAACACACCGGCCAGATGGCCGCCGGAGGAATAGCCCAGCAGGGCGTAGTTTTCCGGCTGCACATTGAACTGGCCTGCATGAGTGGTGATGAACCGGACAGCGTTGCCAAGGTCAGCCACCGGGGCGTTGTCCTTTGCCTTGAGGAACACGCGGTAGCGCAGCACGAAGGCTGCATAGCCCATCTGGTGCAGCCGCCATGCCGTGGCATAGCCCTCGGACATATTGGCAGTATTGTTGAGCACATTGCCGGACATGATCACCACAAACTTGCTGCCGGGCACTTCCGACGGCCAGTAATACAGTTCCACGCCATCACGGGTGGCGTCTGCGGCGATCTCCTCCGGGGAGTACACTTTATAAGTCACCTGAGTGCCGGCTTCATAGGTATCGGCCAGATCGTTCAGGGCGTCGGCGCTGTCCTGTGCCATGTTGGCGCCCACATAGTCCGACAGCGTGGTGCCTGCTTCCGGGGTGTCCGGGCTGTCCACGGCACTCTGCCAGGTCCACACGCCGCTGGCGGCGAATGTCGGGTCGGCACGCAGGTCAGAGACGAGGGTATCCGGCGTAACGGTCAGATGGCCCGATGCGGCAGAGGCCTCCACCGGCAGACCGGCCAGCAGCAGCGCGGCGGCCGAGGCACCGGTCACCTGCAGAAACTGGCGGCGAGAGATCTTGTTTTGCATAAAAGCATCCCCTTTTTTATAAATTCAAATTCTGATATTTCAGGAAGTGTGCTGCTCCCAGAAAGCCACCGCATCCGTCATCCAGCCCTCTGCATCGGTGCCGTTGCCGGTGCCGATGGCATGGGGTGCATTTTCATAGACGTGCACCTCACAGGGCACACCGTTTGTCTCCAACGCCTTCCGGACGGCCGGACCCTGGAACAGATATCCCAGAGTCTTCAGGGAAACATCATTCTTGCCGTACCAGAAATAGGTGGGCGGGAAGTCCGGTGTGATGCCGCCTGAGATATCCGACCAGTAATACCTCCATCTGCAGGATGCCGGGTCCATCACGGCATGGTACACCGGCTTGATCTCTGCAAAATCGTTGACGGGGTAGCCCATCAGCAGCGCACCGGGCTTTGGCACATCATAGGCCTTGTAGCCATAGCGCTTATCCGAACTGAACAGCCCGCACAGCTGCCCGCCGGAGGAAAAGCCCACGAGGGCATAGTTTTCCGGCTGCACGCCGAACTGCTGTGCATGGTTCGTGATGAACTGCACCGCCCGGCCCAGATCCTGCAGGGGGCCGTTGTTGCTGATATCCCACAGAATGCGATACCGCAGCACAAAGACGCTATAGCCCATCCTGTTCAGCCTCGCTGCCACAGCAATGCCCTCGTTCAGGTCGCCGCTTTTCATGGCCGCATTGCCGCCCACCACCAGCGCATATTTGCCATCGGCATTCGTGCCGGGGAACCAGAACAGCTGCACACAGCCCAGCGAGGAGTCGGCTGCGATCTCTTCCAGGCTGTACACCTGCCAAGTCACCTGCTTACCGGCTTCATAATTCTCAATGACGATGTTCAGGCCGTCGGCGCTGTCCTGTGCCGTGGTCTCACCCACATAGTCCAGAAGGGTCTTGTTTTCATACAGGCGGCGCAGCGTCAGGCTGTCCGCATCCCCTTTGCAATAGGTGGAGACCCCGCTGCCCGCAATGGCCGGGTCGGAGCGGATCTCCTTCATGGTCATATCGGTGGTGATGCGGCCCTCCGCACACACCGGCAGGGCAAGAACGGCTACAAGGCACAGCACGACCGCACCGCGTTTCAGCCGATGTCCGAACATTTCACCCATTCCTTTCCGATTTGAATCAGCCGGTGGTATGTGCTTCCCAGAAAGCCACCGCATCCGTCATCCAGCCCTCTGCATCGGTGCCGTTGCCGGTGCCGATGGCGTGGGGTGCGTGCTGATATGTCACACGTTTGTAGGGTACATTGCAGGCCTGCAGAGCCTTTTCGAAATCGTCATACTGGCCGGGCATCCAGGCAGGGCCCAGCATACTGTCGTCGTTTCCGCGCCAGAAGTATACCGGCGGATATCCTTCTTCCACAGCCTTGTCCAGAGAGGTCCAGTAATAACGCCACCCACAGGTGCCGATATCGTACAGGGTGTAGTATACCGGCTTCATCACGGAGGTGTCGGAGACGGAATACCCCAGCAGCAACACGCCGGGTTTTGCCACATGATACCGACCATAGCCTCGCTTGCTGTTGGCAAACACTCCTGCCACCTGTCCGCCGGAGGAAAAGCCCACCAGGGCGTAGTCCTCTGGCTGCACGCCAAGTTCCTCTGCATGGGCCGTGATATATTCCACCGCCCGGGCCAGGTCCTCCAGGGGAGCATTGTCGCCCATATCCATCCAGATGCGGTACCGCAGCACGAACACCCCGTACCCCATATCATGGAGCTGGGCCGCCGATGCCATACCCTCCCGCAGCTCGCCGCTGGTAAAGGCAATGTTGCCGCCCAGCACCACCGCAAATTTGGCGTTTGCCTGCTCCGCCGGGAAATAATACAGTTCCACCGCTGCCTTGGCTGGCGTGGCGGCGATCTCCTCCTCCGTGTAGACCTTGTAGGTCACCTGACGGCCTGCATTGTAGTTTTCTACTACCAGGTTCAGGGCTGCCGCACAGTCCTCTGCCTGTTCCTGGCCTGCGTATTCTGCCAAGGTCTGGTTCTGAAAGCAAGCTCGCAGCAGTGCGCTGCCATCATCGGCGTTGCCAAAGGTGAAGATGCCCGACTTTGCAATGCTGGGGTCCTGCCGGATCTCCTGCATCGTGGTCTGGGCTGTGATGGGGCCGGTGTTTTCCGCTGCCCACACCGGCAGGTTCAGGCAGGCCAGCTGTGCCAGGCACACTGCCCCGCACAGCAGCTTGTAGTTCCATGATCTCATTTTTTGTTCCTCCTTTGGTCCGGTCCCAACCGGACGATATAGGTTTATTGTATCACATCCGCGTATATTGTCAAAACAATTCTGCGGCCCCGCCCGCTGCAAATCCAAGACCAGATCAAACAAAGCAGGTGCCGCACTCCGCTCAGACGACCTTGTCTGACAGAACTGTGCTGCCCCTGCTTTGATCTCGTGCGCAGACCCTCACGGTTTTGAAGCCCACGGTCGAAATGCCGAAGTCCTTTCTGTAACATGCCCCGTCATTCTGTCTGCCCTGCGAACCATTGACAAAAAAAACGCCAGACCCTCCTGTATCAACAAAAAAGGCTCCCTCCTAGAGGGAGCTGTCGCCGCAGGCGACTGAGGGAGCTGCACGCAAAAATGGGCCCGGAGACTTTCGTCTCCGGGCCCATTCAGAACCTGTTCTTTGGTCTGCCCTCAGGCAAACCAGCTAGTCAGTCACAAGGGCTGATTAGAACTCGGCCTTCCAAGCCTTCTCACTGACATCGTTCTTCACGGTGCCGGTAGCCAGGTTGTAGATGGCAGCAGCAGAACCGACCATGCGCAGGCCAGCGTTCAGAACGCCGTTGGAGCCAGCCAGGAACTTGTTGAAGCCCTCGCTCTCGGTCACATTGCCAACCTGGTCCTTGCCGGTGCCGTAGGCACCATTAACGCCCTGGAACCAAGCCTTGCCCAGGTCGCCGGGGACATACTTGCCGCCGAACAGAACGCCGACAGTGTTGGCGACGTACTTGCTCAGGAAGCTGTTACCGATGATGGTAACCATGTTGGTGTTGAACTTCTGCCAGTTCTTGACTTCCAGAGACGGAGCCAGGATGTCAGCCAGAGAAGCGCCACCGTTGACGTAGGTCATCTCGTTCTCAGAGATTGCGGAAAAGTTTGCAGGCATCATCATAATGAATTACTCCCTTCAAAATGTAGAAAGATATTTTGCAAGCTCACTTTCGTGTGCTCACCAATCCTTACTAGGATGGCAATAATATACCACACTTTCCAGAAATGTTCAAGTACCTTTTTGCAAAAAGTGTAAAAAATGTGAAACAAGGTCTATAAAAGTATTGCTTTTGTACAGTCCGCAGGCGGTTTTCCGGTTCCGACAAGCTTTGCCGCCGCCGGGCGGTACACTGGCTGCAAGGGGGCTGCGGCATTGAAAAGCGTGATCTACCTCGACGAGCTTCTGCTGACCAATTTTGTCCTTGCTGCCCTGTTTCTCACCGCAGCCGGTCTGCTGTGCGCCACCGTGTGCACCGGGGTGCGGCTGTGCACCGGGGCGGCGCTGGCGGCAGTGTCGGCATTGGTACTGCTGGCCCCGGAGCTGCCGGGAGCCGTGGCAGTTGGTTATAAAATTTTTACAGGTTGCGCGGTGGTGGCCGCCGCCTACGGCCTGCCCGGGCGGGGGCGTTTTGCCCGGTTGTGTGCGTGGTATGCACTGCTCAACCTGCTTTTGTGCGGTGCGGTGGTGCTGCCCGGCGTGCAGAGCCGCAACCTGAGTGTCAGCCTGCCGCTGTCACCGGGGCGGCTGCTGGCCAGCTGCGCGGGGGTGTATGCCGTACTGCGGGCCCTGCTGTACTGCTTTGGCCGCAGCGGCGCGCCCAGCGTGCCCGCCACGCTGGAGGTGGCCGGGGTGCAGCTGCCGGTACAGGCCTTCCACGACACCGGCTTTGCCCTGCAGGAGCCGCTGAGCGGCAAGGCCGTGGTTCTGGTGCAGTACCCGGCGGTGCGGCACCGCCTGCCGCAGGCGGCCCGGCAGTATCTCGATGGCTGGTTTGCCCACAGCACAGCCCCGCCCCCGCCGGAGCTGGGGGTGCATCTGGTGCCCTGCCGCAGCATCCACGGCCAGAGCATGCTGCCTGCCCTGCCCGCTGCCCTGCAGTTGGGCAAAGACCGCGCAGGCGGGCTGCTGGCGGCGTTCTGCTGCCCCACGCCGCCGGACCCTGCATGGGAGCTGCTGTACGGCGAGGATGCGGCACAGCTGCTCTTATAATACTTATTATAGGGAGGACTGCTCATGTTCCAGTTTTTGCGGCAGCTCTGGCACCGCCTGTGTGCGCGGCTGCGGTTTTGCGGCGGCGTGCAGTATCTGGCCGGCACCGCCAGCCTGCCCTCTCCCCTCTCCCCCGCCGAGGAAAAAGCCCTGCTGGCCCGCATGGCCGCCGGAGAGGCAGACGCCCGCGATGCGCTCATCCTGCACAATCTGCGGCTGGTGGTGTACCTTGCCAAAAAGTACGAGAACAGCGGTGTGCCCGCCGAGGACCTGATCAGCATCGGCACCATCGGGCTGATCAAGGCCGTGAACACCTTCACGCCGGAACGCAGCATCAAGCTGGCCACCTACGCCAGCCGCTGCATCGGCAACGAGATCCTGCCGCTGAATGTGGACGGCGACGGCAACGAGCTGCTGCTGTCGGACATCCTCGGCAGCGACGAGAACATGGTGGGCCAGCAGCTGGAGCAGGACGCCGAGCGCGCCGGTCTGCGCCGCGCCGTGAACAGCCTTTCGGCCCGGGAGCGCCGGATCATGGAGCTGCGCTTCGGCCTGACCGACGGCGTGGAACGCACCCAGAAGGAAGCCGCCGACGCCCTGGGCATCAGCCAGAGTTACATCTCCCGCCTTGAAAAACGCATCATCCAGACCCTGAAGCTCCAACTGGAAGGGCAATAAAAAAGCGCGGCCTTGTCCTTGACAAACCGCGTGGAATCGTCTATACTGAAAACACAAAAGGCGCTGGCCCATACAAACGACTAGCTCCTTACCAGATTGATCAGAAAAAATGACCGCTCAGGGTTGGAAGCGTTGAGGCGGTCATTTTTTCTTTTTATCATCACTGTGCGAGACAGTCCATGTGATCTGAAATGTAACGTAGATTGCTCCGCCAAGCAGCGAAAGCAGCATTACGACCTGTTCAAACGTCATGGTGCATCCCCCCTTTCCGCCCTTGGGCGTCCGGGGGAGGCCGAGATTTCAAGAAAAATTCGCTCCACCGGGCACTCAGGTGCCGGTAAGGAGCTCAGCCGCCTGCATTTGTGGGACGCAGCGCCTCGTGGCAGCCTTGCGGCTGCATTTAAAGCATACCATAATTATGGGCCAATTGCAATTGCGGCTTTTTTGCACGCTCATCCGGCTGCCGGGTGGGCGTGTAATTTTTTCCACGCATAGTGGTTTGCCCCTGCGGCCATACTCCCGGTGAACTTCAAAACAGACCGGGGGCGTTTGGATGTACAATAAGGTGGAACTGTGCGGCGTGAACACGGCGCAGCTTCCTGTTTTGTCCGAAAGCGAAAAGCGGCAGCTGCTCCTGCAGGCCCACGCCGGGGATGCAGGAGCACGGGAACGCATGGTGGAGGGCAACCTGCGGCTGGTGCTGAGCGTGGTGCAGCGCTTTGCCCAGCGGGGCGAAAACCTCGACGACCTGTTTCAGGTGGGGTGCATCGGGCTCATCAAAGCCATCGACAACTTTGACCCTGCCCAGCCGGTGCGTTTTTCCACCTACGGCGTGCCCATGATCATCGGCGAGATCCGGCGCTTTTTGCGGGACAACAATGCCCTGCGGGTAAGCCGTAGCCTGCGTGATACCGCCTACCGGGCCATGCAGGCCCGCGAAACGCTGGAGAAGCAGCTGGGCCGGGAACCCACTATGGACGAGATCGCCGGGGAGGCAGGCCTGTCCCGCCGGGAGGTGACCGCGGCACTGGAATCGGTGGTAGAGCCGGTGAGCCTGGAAGAGCCGGTGTATACCGACGGCGGCGATGCCATGTACCTCATCGACCAGGTGCGCGACCCGGATGGCGAGGACAGCTGGATCAGCGGGCTGCAGTTCCGGCAGACCGTGGCCGGGCTGACCCCGCGCGAAAAGCGGATCATGGAGCTGCGCTACCTCAAGGGCGAAACGCAGATGGAGGTGGCGCGGGAGATCGGCATCAGCCAGGCGCAGGTCAGCCGGCTCGAAAAGGCCGCGCTGGAACAATTCCGCAGCAAATAGCAGCAAAAGCGGCGCACCCTTATATAACCTATATATAAGGATGCGCCGCCGCTCTTATTTTTTGCCGTATTTCCGGCGGGTGGCCGCCCCGCCCCGCAGATGCCGCTCGGCCTTGTTCCGGGCCAGCACTGCCTGCACCCGCTGGAACAAATCGGGGTCCACCCGCCGCAGCCGGGACGAAACGTCTTTGTGCACGGTGGATTTGCTGCACCCGAACGCCCGCGCTGCGGCCCGCACCGTTGCGCTGTTTTTTGCGATGTACTCCCCCAGCAGTGCGGCCCGCTGTTCCGGTTCCACTTTCATGCCCTGTCCCCTCCTCCGCAAGACTCCTTGGTAAAAAATATGAGGCGGAGGGGCGCAATATGCCCGCCGGGGCTTGACTTTTGGCGTCGGACGACTATACTGGGAGACGGACATGAAAACAGGGGCGCCGAAAGGCTGAGATCCGCACACTGCGGAGTACCCTTGAACCTGATCCGGGTAATGCCGGCGTAGGTAGTTTGCGGAATGTTCCCATCTTTCACAAACGAAGCCTCTACGCCTGCTGATCGCAGGCGTATTTTGTTTTTGTGTACTATATTTTTAGAGGAGCGAATCCAAAATGTCGAATTCCTATTCCAAGACCCGCATTCTGGTGGAGTGCGCCCTGATGATCGCCATCGGCACCGTGCTGTCGAACATCAAGATCTTCACCGGCCTGGTCAACGGCTGCCTGCAAATGCTGCTGGGCTTCTGGGCGCCCCCGACGCCCACCTTCCTGTACTTCCTGGGCGAAGTCCTGCTGGACTACCTCATCGCCTTCATGGCGCTGGGCACGGCTGAGCTGTTTGCCCGCCCCTTCAAGAACCGGATGGTCGGCGTGGCCGTCGGTACGGCCATCGCAGGCTTCCTGCGCTTCATGTGCAGCTTCCTGTCCGGCGTCCTCGTCTGGGGCAACCTGAATGAGGGTCTGAGCGCCTGGACCTACAGCCTCGTGTACAACGCCAGCTACATGCTGCCGGAGACGCTCATCACTGTGGTGGGCGCTGTGCTGCTCATCAAGGCAGCACCCCAGATCTTCGACCGTCAGTACACCAAAGCCTGAGTTCTCCTGAACGCAAGTCCCGCCGGAGGCAGAAATGCACCCGGCGGGACTTTTTTGCACGAATTTGAAAAAAGCTGTTGACAACTCTCCTTTCAGCTGGTATAATAACACACGTCGTCAGGGACGACACAGGCTATGGGGGATTAGCTCAGCTGGGAGAGCGCTTGCATGGCATGCAAGAGGTCAGCGGTTCGATCCCGCTATTCTCCACCATTAGCTCAAATGAGAGTTACAAACACCGTTGATTTCAAATCGAAGTCAACGGTGTTTTTGTGTTTGTCAGCAAGCAAGTTCATCGCTATTCTCCAAATACTGTGCAAGATCAAAGTTGAAGTCCACATGGATTTGGTATCTGCGATAAACGTCTACCCTGCGGATAAGCTGGCTGACAATCATCTTTTTTGCTTCAAAGTTGGCACTATCGTACAGGTCTGCATAAGAAATCAATTCTTCGTACAGCTGCGATACGTTTGCCATCAATTCAGCGTTTCGCTCCAGTTCTGCACTGGCTTCTTCACACAGAGTTTCCAACTCCGTGTGCTTCTTTTCCTGTGCTGCGATCATCTCGGCAAGAGTATCTTTCGGAAAAGCACTCTCCCCTTTGATTACAGCCAAAATCTCAGCTTTTAAGGCGAGCAGGTCTTTTTCAGCCTTGTCGCGTTCTGCTTGAAGGGCTTGCAGATGATTCTTGCGCTCCGCAGTTTCCTTCGCATAGCGGCTGATGATAAGCTGCTCTTTGGGGATGCCTCTCAAGCGGGAGAAAATCTGGCGAACCATCTTGTCGATGATTTCATCCAGAATGTGCATAGTGTAGCCGGTCTGCCCGGTGCAATTCGTCTGCTTACGGAGTTTTCCGTAGCAAGTATAGCGGATGCGAAGTGTGTCATCCAGAGTACCATCAGAGAGTTTACGCCATTTTCGGCTGGTCGTCAGGGCAAGCCTTGCACCACAGTGGCCGCAGTAAACGTTGTTGGAAAGTAGTGCTTGTCCACGGGTACGAAGAGGAACATGGTGTTCGGCTTCTTCCGCTGCGTGGGCAGAGCGATCTTCTCGGATACGCTGTGCAGCTTCAAACTCCTCCTGCGGAATGATCTGGAGTTCGGGTATCAATTCGGAGCGGGCATCTCCGCATCGGAGAACGCCCATATAGGTCAGATTGCCGACCATTCCTCGCAAG
>OGKX01000748.1_pt1 | contig 16541 bp, 14 predicted proteins | sample 1572541 | NCBI WGS metagenome assembly OGKX01 (sample SAMEA2581982, study PRJEB24529) | metagenome | biome: Human gut stool | place: China | collected 2011
GTTATAACCTATATTAAAGAGAAAAAAATAGAAATAATTCTTAACGAAGGCGCTAGTACTGAAGCTGTTTATATCTTTTCGCACGAACATATTCCCGCTACTGTGAAAATAATAAGTCATCTTCATTTTAGCGTAGTAGATGATATTAAAAACTTTTATCATACACTAAACTATCCATTAAAGGGAGTGCCATTGGCGCAGGTCTGTATAAATGTTCTTAAATGGATTAAAGCTCCATATAACAAGTGGAATGCTTTGCATAATAAGCGTCAAAGATATCACTATATGTATGAAAACTCCGATACTGTAGCGGTTCTTACTGAGAAGCAGAAAGTTTCAATGGAAAGGCTTTTGAGAATAAATCCGTCTAAAAAAATAGTTGCTGTACAAAATCCCAATAGGGTAAATGTTTTAGAAACGGACTTCTGTAAAAAGGAGAATTTAATAATTTTTGTTGGACGACTGGATTATTCATCGAAAAGAGTAGACAGGGTATTAACTGTATGGTCATTAATACAGAATGAACTGAAAGACTGGAGAATGGTAATAGTGGGTTCGGGGGACGATGAACCGCATTTGAAAAAGAAGAGTCAGGATTGGGCATTACAGCGTATAGAATTTGTTGGTCAAACAGATTCAGCTCCCTATTATTCCAGTGCAAGGATTCTTCTTTTAACATCTAATTATGAAGGTACTCCTATGGTAATAACTGAAGCTATGGCAGCAGGCGTAGTGCCGATAGTAATGAATACATTTAAAGATGCAGATCTTAATATAAAGAATGGATATAATGGTTTGCTCACACCACCATTTGATACAAAAGAGATGGCGAAACAAGTTCTTCAACTTGCAAAAGATAAATTTAATTTGCAAAAGATGAGTGGAAATGCAAAGCAAACGGTCAAATGCATGGACAATAATAACCGATTAAAGATATGGAGTGAGTTGACAAATGACAACTAAGAAACATATACTATTATACAATTCTAATGAACCATTACCCCAGCAGGGGGGGATGGAGCGGGTTACAGATTTGCTGGCAAAAGCTTTATTAAATGTCGGTTATGAAGTAACGCTTCTTTGTAAATACTCAAATAGACTTGGGAAAACATACAATGCTCCCACTGATATATTATATTTGCCTGGAAATAAGGATAATAGACGCTTTTTGGAAACGTTGGTTATAGAACGTAATATATATTGCATTATAGATCAAACAGAAGGAGATATAGTAGGTCGATTTGGTATTTTTAGACATAGAGAGGATTTTAAAAGCAAAGTAAAATTGATAGCAGTTCAGCACAATTCTACTCGCGCTATATTAGATAATTATAATTTGGCGTTTGCGAAAGATTTTACGCAGACTAGATGGGGTACATTAAAACAATTCTTTTACGATAATGTATTTTTAAAATTGAAATACTATCACTCTGTATGTTTGACAAAAAGATTATATCGTGATTTAAATACTAATTATGACAGAATAGTGACTTTGTCATCGTCTTTTATTGAAGATTTTTGTTTTTATTGTCCCAAAGCCGATAGAATAAAACTTTTTACAATCCCTAATTTTAATACATTTGAATCCTGTGAGTTAACAACAGCACAGAAGCATGTATTGTTTGTAGGGCGTTTAAGAAACTGTGTAAAGGGAGTTAATAAGTTATTAAGGATATGGAATAAGGTAGAGTCATCGTTTGCCGATTGGCAACTTGATATTGTTGGCGATGGCGAAGATCGTGATGTATTAGAAATGCAGGCTCAGGATTTGGGATTAGAACATGTTACGTTTCATGGTTTTCAAAATCCCGCACCATTTTATCAGCGTTCAAGAATTTTTTGTATGACATCAATCTACGAGGGGTTTGGTATGGTTTTAACAGAGGCTATGCAACATGGTGTTGTTCCTATGGCTTTTAATAGTTATGGTTCGGTAACAGATATAATAGATGATGATATTAATGGCTTCTTGGTAAAACCGTTTGATGAAAAAGAATATGCAGATAAACTTGTTGTCTTAATGAGCAATGAGGATAAATATACGAAAATGTCTCGTGCAGCTATGACAAAATCTGTCACATTTTCAAAAGAGATAATTGTAGAAAAATGGTGTAATCTTGTTGAAAATCTTTAATCATATAGTTATAGAAGTATTATTGTGAAGAATGACATGACGCGCTTATATTCGTTTGATGCCCTTAAGGTATTGTCTATTTATATGGTAATTGTGGGACACGTTCTTTTTTATAGTTTTCACGAAGCCAATAATTTAGTATGGCAGTTTATAGATGTGGTAAATATGCCAATGTTTATGTTTATTAGTGGTTTCTTTTCAGGCATACCTACTGCTAAAGGAGTACTGAAAAGGCTTAGAACACTTATTTTACCAACATTGATGGTTGGTATGCTATATACTTTCTGTAAAGAGATAGAGTTTGAGTCATTTTTTATATCGTCTATGCATAATGGCTATTGGTTTTGTTTTACATTATTTTGTCTTTATATTTTTTATTGGATTTGTAGTCTTTTAGAAAAATGTTTTCAAAGATGTGGATTGGGTAATTATAATGAAGTCATTTTTTTGTCTGTAGGGGTGATTTTAGTGTTAGTGTGTTATAGATTTTTATTTCAGGATAATATATTTACTAACGCATTGTCAATCCCACAATTTTATCGTTATGTTCCATTTTTCGTTTATGGTATTTTTGTTAATAAAATATCTAAGTTAAAGAATTTGTTAGAACAAAGTAACTTATTATTTACCATATCGTTGGTTGGTATTATGGCAGGGGGATATATGGGAATTGGTTATACTTTTTGCCGGTTAGTCATAGCTTTCTCATATATAAACATAATGCTTTATTTTTTTCAATATTGGTTTGCAAACAGGTATAACAGATGGGTTGAATATGTGGCTACAAGAACAATTGATATCTATTTATTTCATTTCTTTTTATTGCCTACATATTTTTTTGTGATTCCTAGTTCCTTTAATCCAAATCATAACATATTACTGTCATTGACAGTAGTCGGTATTATATCAGCTATTGTTTTGTTTGGAACACTTTTATTAACGAAGTTTATTGAAACAAGTAAGGTGCTTTCGATCCTTTTACTTGGTAAAATAAAGTGATTAATTTTTTATATAGGTAAATGAAAATAACATTTATTATTCAAGATCTTTTTCAGCAAGGCGCTCAGTATGTAACAGCGCTTATGGCTAGAGGATTTTACGAAAAGGGCTATGAGGTTGATATTTTGGTTTCAAAGGCTCATGAAGAATTGTTAAATACGGGGCATATACCTTTTGAAGTGCCTTCTGCTGTAAAGTTTCTTGTTATGCCAAGTAGAAGAGCCCGTTATAATATATCTTTCATACATTCATATATAAGAACTGCTACCGTAGATGCTGTTGTAGTAATGAATTCTGCATATTTATGTGCACTTGCATTAGCTTCAATAGGATTAAGGCATAAAACGCGTTACTGTTACGTTGAGCATAATAGCATTTTGCCGGAACTGGCAGATAATATTTCCATAACAAAAAGGATTATCAATAAACTAATAAGGAGTAGATATGATTGTTTTATGAGCGTATCGAAAGGCTCATGTGCTTTGTTAGAGAGATTGATGGGGCTTAATGAAGGAACTGTAAAGGCTGTTTATAATCCGGTTTTGGATACATCTTATTATGATAAACTTACAAAAGAACCATCTTGTGACTGGCTTAGGAATAAAGCTATGCCAACAATGGTTGCGGCCGGAGCTTTTTGTAAGGTTAAGGGACACTATATGATATTTGAAGCCATTCGTCTGGCAAATGAAAAGATACCTGTTCGATTGGTGCTTTTTGGAAAGGGTGCTTTACAGCAGGATTATGAAAAGTGGATTGCTGAAAATCATATGCAGGACAGGATAAGGTTGGCGGGGCAGAGTACTAGTTTGCCATCTGAAATAAAATGTGCCGATGCATTCCTTGTATCTTCTGAAATGGAAAGTTTTTCAATTGTTTTGGTAGAGGCGATGGCTGCAGGTATTCCTGTGATTTCAACTAGTTGTCCTTATGGTCCACCAGAATTGCTAAAAAATGGTCAATATGGAGTGCTTGTTCCTGTAAATGATTCTAAGGCAATGGCAGAGGCTATTGTTAATCAAGTTGAAAATCCACGTAAACCTGCGCCTCGAGAAGCATGGGAGCCATTTACAGTACAGAAAGTTGTATTTGCTTATGAAAAAGCTATAGGCTTAATATGATTCATAGAAGAATCTTTAAGATATGGGATTGGTAAATATAATAAAAGAAATAGGTCATACAGAAGTTTTTTATGCACCGAAAGCAGGACGCTTTTGTAAGGGACTTGCATTGTTATGGGCTACGATGGCATCGGTGCAGATTATGGGTTTTATATCTGTGGATACATTTATTCCTTATATAGGGTTATGTTTGGTGAGTATTCTTTATTGTTTGTGTGATGGTAGTGTGCAATTTAAAGGTCGATATGTATTTTTGTATTTAGTCTTTTTGTTTAATGTGTTGGTATTGCCTATTGAACCTTGTTTTAACTCAAAGTTACGTTTTGTACAGTTTCTTATAGTAACGTTGGCATGTTCGGCATGTATATCGTCAGCAAGGGCGATTATTTTTAGACGCTATGTATTTAGATATGCATTAATGTATATATGTATATTATCAATAGGCTCTTTTTTTGCTTTTTTCTTGGGAGTGAATTATATGCAGGTAGGGACACAATTAGGTTTAGCTGAATATTCCTCAAATGGAGGTACATTCGGCGGGCTTGTCAATCACTCTATGACATTGGGGCCGATATCTATGATCAGTGCGTTGGCATTCTATGTTATTTATCAAAATAATAACTCAAAGATATTTATTGTATTATTCTTTCTTTCTGCAATGAGTGCAGTAATGGCTGCCAGCCGTTCTGCGCTATTGGGGGTGGCGGTTGCCATACTCTTTTCATTGTTTTTTATGAAAAGTAATGTTAATGGAAATAAGAAAAGGATTATAATTATACTTTGCATATCTGCTTTGGTGGCAATGCCCATTGCTGATAGAGTTTTTGCAGGAGTTTTAAATAAACAAGAACAACGAAAAGAACAAGGTGGAGCTTTAAGTTCTCGGCAAAGTAAATTCGATTGTCGAATAGATGAGTTTATGAAATCACCGTTGTTAGGAGTTGGTTTTGTATCTGTTGATCCGAATGGGAATGACGAATACAATCCTGTCACTGGACAAGTGGAACCTGGAACTTCTCATTTGGCGGTACTCTCTATGACGGGACTGTTGGGAATGTTTGCCTATACCTTATTGCTGCTAAATGCATATAAGACTTCAAAACGAGATAATTCACTCAATGCCCAGTTTGTGATGTTGCTGTTGGTGGCTATGTTTACTCATGCATGGTTTGAGGGGTATGTATTGTCTGCAGGAGGTTTTTTGAGTATGACATATTGGATGATAGTGGGGCAGAATATAGATTGTAAATATATAACAGAACATACACTATGACTCTAGTTTTTGTATCCGTTGTCTTAAATATTCATCAGATAAGTATCGCAGATGAACTGTACCGTCTTACTGGTGGAAATTATTGGTTTATAGAGACTGGCGATTTTAATGGTGATAATAGTAAAGGGGGAGATGATTTTTCTCAGCGGCCTTATCTTATTAGAATTGCTGACGGTGAGGTTGCTTTACACAAAGTCCTTCAAATAATTCGTGATGCTGATGTAATGATATATGGTGCTGCCCCGTTAATATATTTGCGTGAGCGCATAAGTACAGGGAAGCTCACTTTTATGTACAGTGAACGTTGGCTAAAGAAAGGGCTTTTGAATTTATTCTCACCTCGTTTACTTAAGCAGCAGTGGTTTTATCATGTTCATTGTCATGGTAAACCTTTTTATGTGTTGTGTAGCAGTGCCTATGCTGCCAGGGATTTTAATTTGATGCGTTCTTTTATTGGTAAGTGTTATAAATGGGGATATTATACAGCAGTTCCTGCTCTTGATATAGAAACTATATTACGTGAAAAACGCAATAGTACTATTGTAAAAATACTGTGGGTGGGGCGTTTGATAGCTTGGAAGCATCCTGAAACAATGATAAGATTAGCATTGCAGTTACGACAGGAAAAAATCAATTTTTATATAAACCTGATTGGAGCAGGAGATATGTTTAACCATCTTCAGGTACAGATACAAAAGTTTGGATTAGGAGAGTATGTACATTTATGGGGTTCTATGCCTAATGATAGTGTAAAGCAGGCTATGCTGACGCATCATATCGCCTGTTTCACCAGTGATAGAAATGAAGGCTGGGGAGCAGTTCTTAATGAGGCCATGGGCTGTGGCTGTTGTCCTGTAAGTTCTATAGAGACCGGTTCTACGCCATATCTTATAAAAGACAGAGTAAATGGTTTCTCTTTTAATCTTAGAAAAAAGAATAATTTGTTTGAGAAAGTCTTGTGGCTTATTAAGCATCCTGTAGAATGTGAAAGGATGAGCTTAGAGGCTTATAATACAGTCCATAACGTATGGAGTCCAGAAAATGCAGCAACACAACTTTATAAGTTATGTGATGCAATGCTAAAGGGGCAAACATTGGAAATTGCAGAAGGTCCATGTTCTATGGCATAGGATTGTGCGGATTATGAATATTTTAATGGTTGGTAACTGAATATATTATGGCAATAAGTCCTGTAAAGATTCATTTGTTTAATTTGTTTGTAAAGATTTGTCCTCCTTCACGTCTCAATAGCTTTAAAGTACAGTTACTGCGTTGGGCTGGTGCAAAAGTGGGCAAAAACGTCTCGATTTTCTCACCAAGGATACTTGGACAGTTTGAATTTATCATAGGTGATAATTGTTGGATTGGACATGATGCACTTATTTTTGGTGCTGCAGGTAGTAAGATTGAGATGAAACCGTATTCTAAAGTAGCGTCTCGTGCTATAGTTGTAACAGGTTATCACGATTATGGTGTCCAATATGATTGCATAGCCGGTCCAGGGAAGTGTGATGATATTATCATCGGTCAAGGAGCTTTGATTGATACACAGGCAATGGTATGTCCTGGTAAGACAATTGGAGAGAAGTCACATGTGGCAGCATATTCAGTGGTTACTCACGATGTACCATCATTTGTAAGAGTGGCAGGAGTTCCAGCAAGAGTAATAAAGAATTTTAAAGAACAAGTTTAGTATGAATATTTTCGTAATAGCCACAACCTTACAAGCTGGGGGAGGTATAACAATATATAAGCAATTCTTGTCACATTTACCTAAATATATAGGACATGACAAATATTGGATATTTGTTAATCCTATATTGCCGCAAGTGGTGATAGAAGGAGTAGAATATATATCTTTTCCCTTACAGTCTAAAATGAAACGAATTTTGTTCGAAGGTAAATTATTGCAAAGGGAAATAACAAAGCTAAGAGTGAAACCTGATATCTTGGTCTCGCTTCAGAATAATGGATACAAAGAGATTAAGGGGTGTAAACAGATCGTGTACTATCATCAACCGATGCCGTTATATCCTGGGGTATGGAATCCGTTTAAATCACAGGAACGTTCCCAATTTTTGTACAAATATATTTTTCCGCATATTGTAAAACGTACATGGGCGAAGAATATTCAGTTTGTGGTACAGATACCATTTATAAAGCGCAGGATGGTAGAATTCTTTGGAATACCTGAGCGGAATATACATTTATGTTTTCCTGATGTGGAAAGAATAGATGTAGAAAATGTGAAACCTTACGCATTCAAGAATAATGCATATCATTTTCTTTGTGTGGTTGTTGGAGATGTTCCAAGGTATAAGAACTTATTGACTCTTATCCGGGCGGCTGTAATATTAAAGCGAAATTATAAAGAAACTTATAAATCAGTTGAAATTCATTTAACAACGACTGCTGGTGATGCTTGTGTATGGGCAGCGGAAGTTAAGAAGTACGGAGTGGAAGATATTATAAAATTTGATGGAAAATATAAGCATGACGAATTGTTGGGGTTGTATAAAAATGCTGATGCTTTATTATTCCCAAGTTATATAGAAACGTTGGGGTTGCCTTTGCTTGAGGCAGCAGCCTTTGGACTTCCTGTTTTAGCAGCTGATGTAGATTATGCTCATGAGGTGTTGAAAGATTATGAGGGAGTGAGATATATTGATGTGTTTGATTATGAGGGTTGGGCAAGGAACATAATAGAGTTTGGTATGAATAAAAAACGATATAGACCTTTGCCACAAAATCGAGAAAGCGATTGGGGACGTTTTTTTGATCTAATCAAATCTGCTAAGTATGAATAAGGAGTTGATCCTTTTAACAAGAAAATATAAAAAACACTCAGAGTGTATTCCTGATGAAGAATATGGGACGTATAGATACAATGAGTGATTCTCAATAAATAGACTATAAACTATATAAAATGTTAGATATTACAGCCATAGTTCTTACATTTAATGAAGAACTTCATATTAAACGTTGTATCGAGAGTTTAAGTGATATTGTCAAGCAAATTTGTATAATAGACTGCTTCTCAACAGACAGAACGATAGAGATAGCTTCGCATTATCAAAATGTACAAGTGTTACAACATAAATGGGAAAATAGTTATTCAAAACAGTTTAATTGGGGACTTAATAATGCTCCTATAAAAAGTAAATGGGTACTGCGCATGGATGCTGACGAGTATTTGACTGATGAACTCAAAGCAGAAATGATGACGAAAATACCTAATTTATCAGATGATGTGACAGCGTGTTCTATAGTGCTTCGTCATGTGTTTATGGGGCGTATTTTGCGTAGAGGAATGCCTGTGTATAGGCAGATGAGATTGTTCGTATATGGTGCAGCTGAATGCGAAGCAAGGCTTATGGACGAACATATCCAATTGACTCGAGGCAGAATGATTGAACTTAATGGTGAATTTGCAGATGATAATCTCAATAATTTATCATGGTGGGCACACAAACATGTCAACTATGCTATTCGTGAAGCGGTGGATTTATTGGATATAGAATACGACTTGACAGGAGCAGCAAGATTGGAAAAACAGTTGACAACAGATGCATTGATTAAACGTAAACGTAAACATAGCTATGCCAAGAAACCTTTATTTTGGCGTTCATTTGCTTATTTCCTTTATCGCTATATCTTTCGCTTTGGCTTTTTGGACGGTAAAGAAGGATTTATTTGGCACTTTATGCAGGCTTGGTGGTATCGTGCATTATGTGATGCCAAAGTGTATGAGATAAAGAAAGCTTGTGGTGATGATAAGAAGAAAATGATTGATTTACTTAAGGAACAATACAATATAGATTTGAAGTCTGTTATTGAATAACTCCCTTTGATTTATTGATAATGATTCTTCTCTGAAATAGTTGAAAAGAAAATTGTATAAATGAGCAAGAAAGTCTTAATTCACAGTCTTATCTTCAGCCCAGATGGTGTTTCCACTGCATATCTTTATAACGATATCGCACTTAGATTTCAAAAAGAAGGTTATGAGGTAGTAGTGCTTTCTACAACACCGCACTTTAATGTAGTAGAGGAACAACTGGCAAAGCAACCGCTAAAGTGGAAAATCCCCGGAATTTATAAGGAAAGTGATTTTCATGGTATAAAGGTAATGCATGTGCCACAAAAGAAGTTCAAGAGCACTGCATTGCGTATTCTTGGTTTTGTTTATTGGCACATCATTTCGTTTCTCCTTGGTTTGTGCATACGCAATGTTAGTGTAATAGTGTCGCCCTCGCCACCTCTCAGCATAGGAATGCTTAATCTCATCCTCGGTAAATTAAAAGGCTGCAAAGTTATATATAATGTACAGGAAATTTATCCCGATATCCTAAAGAAGAAAACAGGACCGATAATCGCTTGTTTAAAGAAAGTCGAACGTTGCATTTACAACAAGTCTGCTGCAATCACTACCATTGACGATGTTTTCTATAATACGATTGTGAGTCGTTTTGAAGATCCGAATAAGCTACACATCATTCCCAACTTCGTAGATACTGACCTTTATAACCCAACTAATGTAGAACCTCTTGACGAGAATATCTTTCCTAAAACCGATTCTTTGAAATTGCTTTATGCCGGGAATATAGGACATGCGCAAGACTGGCGTCCGCTGGTGGCATTGGTCGAAAAGACAAAGGATTTGAATGTTGAGTACTTTGTGATAGGTATGGGGGTACAACGATCATACTTGGAACAACAGAAAGCAGAGAAGGGACTGGACAAGTTGCATGTACTCGATTATCAACCTCGCCATCTGATGCCGAGTATATTGGCATACAGTGACGTGCAGTTCATCTTTATGGCACCTGAAATGGAAATGATGGGATTTCCGTCTAAAGTGTATACCATTATGGCTTGTGAAAGGCCGTTGCTTATATGTTCCGGAGACAAAACACCTATCGTAAACTTCACTAAGGATTATAATTGTGCAAAGCTTATTACTGAGAAGGACTTTGATAAGAAGGTAGATGAAATGGCACAATGGCTGGCATCGGTGTCGCGTGAAGAGCTTCAGAAAATGGGGCGTAACGGATATGATGTGATACAGCGCTATTACACAAAAGAAAAGGTAACAAAACAATACGTTGATTTGGTAAATAAAATATTATGAAGATACTTATAACCGGAATTCACGGCTTTGTAGGGGGGAATTTGGTAAAAGCTTTGGGGCAAAGTAATGAAATTTACGGCCTTGATATCGTAGCGCCTGAAAAGGAGGGTGTGGTCAAGACCTTTTCCTGGGATGATCTTGACGAAAATAAGATTCCACAAGTAGATGCCGTTATCCATCTTGCCGGCAAGGCACATGATTTGAAGAAAACTTCTGGACCGGAAGTGTATTTTAAGGTAAATACGGGGCTCACCCAAAAGATGTATGACTGGTTTCTTAAATCATCGGCCGGGAAGTTCATTTTCTTTTCATCGGTGAAAGCGGCTGCTGACTTTGTCCCCGGTGATATTCTGACTGAAGATATTGTTCCCAATCCGGTAGGACCTTATGGTGAATCGAAGATCAAAGCTGAAGAATATATCCTATCTCATCCGGCCGCAGATAAGCAAGTGTATATCCTGCGTCCCTGTATGATACATGGTCCCGGAAACAAGGGGAATCTCAATCTGCTCTACGGAGTGGTGAAAAAAGGAGTACCCTGGCCTTTGGGGGCTTTTGAGAATCACCGCTGCTTTACCTCTATTGACAACCTTTGTTTTGTCATAAAAGGGCTGCTTGTTAAGGAAGTGGAATCTGGCATTTATAATATGTGTGACGATGAAGCGTTATCGACCAACGGACTTATTACAGTTATCTGCAAGGCTTTGGGTAAGAAAGCACGTATTTGGTATCTGCCCAAAGGGCTGATGAATGGCATGGCGAAGGTGGGAGATGGGTTGCACCTGTCACTAAACTCGGAGCGTTTGACAAAGCTAACTGAAGACTATGTGGTTAGCAATGCTAAAATAAAAAAGGCACTGGGTATAGATAAAATGCCCATACGTGCCGAAGAAGGACTTACACAAACCATTAAATCATTTACAAATACAAAATAAGTATGGTTGTATATCTGTTAATAGCAGTATTATTGCTTGTTCTTGAATGGGTCTATTTTAAGATTGCCGACAAGTTTAACATTATAGACAAACCCAACTTGCGTTCATCGCACAGTACTATTGTGTTGCGTGGCGGAGGTATTATTTTCTTGTTTGGAGCCTGGCTTTATGCTGCCTTCTATGGTTTTACATGTCCTTGGTTCCTGTTAGGACTCACTATGTTGGGTGGTATCAGTTTTGCGGATGATATTCATTCGGTATCCAATAAATTTCGCTTGATTGTGCACTTTGTCGCCATGACACTCATGTTCTACCAGTGGGGCATTTTGCTGCCCGAGTATTGGTGGGTGGTTATCATTGCGCTCATAGTATGCACCGGCATTATCAATGCGTATAACTTTATGGATGGAATAAATGGTATTACCGGCGGTTACTCGTTGGCTGTGCTTGTTCCGTTGCTTATTCTCAATTCGCGGGAGGAGTTTGTCGACCGGAATTTCATTATTGTGGCTTTGCTTAGCGTGCTGATATTCTGCTTCTTTAACTTCCGCACTAAGGCAAAATGTTTTGCAGGTGATGTGGGCAGTGTATCCATTGCGTTTATTTTGCTTTACTTTTTAGGTTCTTATATATTAAAAAGCGGAAACTATTGGGCTATTCTGCTGCTAATGGTATATGGCGTTGATAGTGTACTCACTATTCTCCATCGGATATTATTGCATGAAAATATAGGCAAACCTCATCGTAAACATGTTTATCAATTGATGGCCAATGAATTGCATATTAAGCATGTGGTAGTGTCGACCGTCTATATGGTTATGCAATTAATAATCTCTTTGGGGGCTATTTATTTGCCAATGAATAAGTATTTGTATTTAGTTGTAGTGCTGGTATTACTTTGTATCGTCTATGTCTTGTTCAAGAGAAAATATTATCACCTACACGAAGAATATCTACGTGCAAAAGTTAATGAAAAATATGGAAATAAATGATAAACTGCTTGATGAACTGTTAGCTCAGGCGGGAACAAATGAGCGGCGGCGCATTAATCTTGATTTGCGTAATGGTGAAGGTGACACTTCGCAGCGTATGCTCAATGCCTTGCTACCGGGAACGCATGTTCCTATTCATCGTCATACTAAAACAATTGAGACTGTCATTCTGCTTAGAGGTCATATAACGGAACTTTTTTATGATGAAAAAGGTGTTGAATGTGCTCGGCATGAATTGAATCCTGCAAGTGGTATTTATGGCGTACAAGTACCTGCCGGAATGTGGCATACTCTTATTGTGCATGAGCCCTCTGTCATTATAGAAATGAAAGATGGAGCCTATGTGCCAATTACTATGGATGACATTTGGCAATATGAATAAGTCGCAAAGCTCCCTATATAAATCGAATTTAATATCAAGTATGGGGAAAGAGTACGGATAACAAAACTATACGTCAAGGTTTGACGTTGACAAAAGGTCGGGAAGAGTGCAGTGGTATGTTCCTGACTTATACCCTCATATTAGCATGAAGCTAATATGATTTGTATGTGAGATATATCAACTGTCTGTGAAGATAGTTGATATATTTGTTAGAACAGTGCTTTACGAAGGCTAAAGCATAGCTTTAGAGGTCGTAAAGCACTGCTTTAGGACTTATATAGCACTGTGTTTGTTTGACGATGGGTGTGGCGGGTATGATGAGTTTATCAGGTGCGGTGGTTATGGCGGGTACAGCAGGTACACTTTTTGGGGGCTCTCTATACACACGCACACGTGCGCGCATTAGTCAGGTACGTGCGTACGTGTGTGGAAAAATGCGGGGTGTATTTACTGTACCTTTTGTACCTGTGGAGCTGTTCATATAAAGTAAAAGGAGCAGGCGGGAAAAAGTTTTCTGCCTGCTTTCTTTTTGAACGGATATTTTTTGTAGCTTTGTGAAAAATATGATTGATATGGAAGCTTTGCAAAGATTATACCCCATAGGGATACAGACTTTTTCTGAAATTCGTGAGAAGAATTACCTTTATATCGATAAGACGGAATACGTTTATCGCATGACTCATTTTGCGAAATATGTGTTTCTGAGTCGTCCTCGCCGTTTTGGTAAATCTTTGCTTACTTCTACTTTGCATAGTTATTTCTCTGGTCGTAAGGACCTGTTTCAAGGGTTGGCTATGGAGAGGTTGGAGAAAGAGTGGATAGAATATCCGGTTCTTCATTTTGATATGAGTATGGCGAAGCATGTGGATAAGGAGCGTTTGGAGCGTTTGCTTGACTTTATGCTTTCAGACTATGAGCGGACCTTCGGTCTCGATACAACTGCCGGTGATGCTAATCTGCGATTAACCCGTCTTATCAAGTGTGCTTATGAAAAGACAGGGAAAAAGGTTGTAGTTCTTATAGATGAATATGATGCTCCTTTGCTTGATGTGGTACACGAAAAGGAAAATCTAGGCGTATTACGTAATATCATGCGTAATTTCTATAGTCCCTTGAAAGCTTGTGATCCTTATCTGAAGTATGTGTTTCTGACTGGTATCACCAAGTTCTCTCAGTTGAGTATCTTTAGTGAATTGAATAATATCAAGAATATCAGCATGGATGAGCCATACGCTGTAATTTGCGGAATAAGCGAGGATGAAATGCTAACGCAAATGCAAGAGGATATGGGGATGTTGGCTGCGAAATTGAATATTTCCTCAGAAGAAGTTTTGCTGAAGTTGAAGGGGAATTATGACGGTTATCATTTCACTTATCCGTCTCCCGACATCTATAATCCGTTCAGTCTGTTGAATGCTTTTGCGGATGGTAAATTTGGTTCTTACTGGTTCGGTAGCGGCACTCCTACATACTTGATAAAGATGTTGGGTAAATTTGGTGTAAATCCTTCTGATATCGGTCCCAAACAAGCGAAAGCTTCCATTTTTGATGCTCCTACCGAGACCATGACGAATATCACTCCTTTGCTATATCAGAGCGGTTATATCACCATAAAGGATTATAATAAGATTCTGGACCTTTATACGCTTGATATTCCGAATAAGGAAGTTCGTCTGGGTCTTATGGAAAGTCTTCTTCCTAACTATGTGGGCAATGAGACCCCGGAAGCCACCACTATGGTTGCCTATCTTTTTTATGATATTCAGAACGGTGATATGGATTCTGCCTTGCGTCGTTTGCAGACTTTTTTGTCTACCGTTCCTTATTGTGACAATACTAAGTATGAGGGGCATTACCAGCAACTCTTTTATGTCATATTCAGTCTGCTGAATTATTATGTAGATATTGAAGTCCGTACTCCCCGTGGTCGAGTGGATGTGGTGCTTCGTACGAAAACCACACTTTATGTGATGGAGTTGAAGCTTGATAAGACTGCCGGTGAAGCTATGGAACAGATCAACCTGAAGAATTATCCTGAACGCTTCGCTTTGTGTGGGCTTCCGGTAGTGAAAGTGGCGATCAACTTTGATAGTGAACGCTGTACGATAGGAGAATGGAAATTACAGACTATTGATAAATGGTGAGTTACTATACGACTCATTCATAATTGGTAACTCTGAATAGATAGAGTTAGGGTGAATGACAGGCGGGAATAAAAATCCCGCCTGTTTTTGTTTGGTCGGCTACCGGATTTTATCTACCTTTGTAACTTAATTAAGTGCATTTTTTATAAGCAAGAAAAAACATGATTCGAAAAATAATAAAAGCTCTTTGGATTTTATTGGCAATCGCAGTAGTGGCTGCCGTCATTATTTTTGTTTCTATTTCGAAAGGTTGGATCGGCTATATGCCTCCAGTGGAGGAACTGGAGAATCCAAGTTATAAATTTGCGACGGAGATCTTTTCTGAGGATGAGAAAGTGCTCGGTACTTGGTCTTATAGTAAGGAAAATCGTGTGTATACAGCCTACAAGGACTTGTCACCCAACATTATTAATGCGTTGATTGCGACAGAAGATGTTCGTTTTGCCGAACACTCGGGGATTGACGCTAAGGCGTTGTTCCGTGCATTTGTGAAACGTGGTTTGTTATTCCAGAAAAATGCGGGTGGGGGAAGTACTTTATCACAGCAGCTTGCCAAGCAGTTGTTTACGGAGAATGTGGCGAGAAATACTCTCCAGCGTCTTTTCCAGAAACCGATTGAGTGGGTGATTGCCGTAAAACTCGAGCGTTATTACACCAAAGAGGAAATTCTGAGTATGTACCTCAATAAGTTTGATTTCCTGAATAATGCTGTCGGTATTAAGACGGCTGCGCATACTTATTTTAACCGTGAACCGAAGGACTTGAAAATAGAGGAAGCGGCTACCTTGGTTGGTATGTGTAAAAATCCGTCACTCTATAATCCTGTTCGTTTTAATGAGCGTTCTCGCGGCCGTCGTAATGTGGTGCTTGGACAGATGCGTAAAGCGGGATATATTACTGAATCCGAATGTGATTCTCTGCAAGCGCTTCCTTTGAAATTGTCGTATAACCGTGTTGACCACAAGGAAGGTTTGGCTACTTATTTCCGTGAATACCTGCGTGGTGTGATGACAGCAACCAAGCCGGTGAAGAGTAATTATCGTGGTTGGCAAATGCAGAAATTCTATGAAGACTCCCTTTCTTGGGAAACGAATCCTCTGTATGGCTGGTGTGCGAAGAATAAAAAGAAGGATGGTTCGAATTATAATGTCTACACGGACGGACTGAAGATTTATACGACTCTCAACTCGCGGATGCAACAATATGCGGAGGAGGCGGTAGAAGAACATTTGAGTTATTTGCAACCTTTGTTTTTCAAAGAGAAGAAAGCACGCAAAAAGGCACCATACAGTAATCAGCTGACTCAAGAGGAAATTGACCGCATCCTGGACAGGGCTGTGAAACAGACTTCCCGTTATCAACCTAGGAAAGCGGCGAACGCGGCGAAGCCGGGACTCTCACAACCTTTCCATAAGCCGGAATCTATGTCG
>OGKX01000749.1_pt1 | contig 16540 bp, 15 predicted proteins | sample 1572541 | NCBI WGS metagenome assembly OGKX01 (sample SAMEA2581982, study PRJEB24529) | metagenome | biome: Human gut stool | place: China | collected 2011
ATGCCAGGATTCCTCCCCCTCAGGCTTCACGAAGCCATCGCGTCCAAGCCGCCTCATGAAAACAACGAGCGGGCTCCAGAAGCCCTGCATGTCGTAAAAGTACGTGGGCTTATGGTGATAGCCGAGCGTATAGCCGGCGAGCGTGGAGAAGGCCTCGTCAAGCGTCCCGATCCCGCCGGGGAGCACAATCAGGATATCCGATCGTTCCACCATGACCCGCTTCCGCTCGGACAGGTCATCAACGAGAATCTTCTCGTCAAGCGCCGTATGCGCGCGGCCCCGCTCCTCAAGGAGTTTCGGCACCACACCGACCAGGCGGCCTCCCGTCTCGTGAGCCGCGTCAGCCACAGCCTTCATGAGACCGAAATCCGTTCCGCCATACACCATCGTCTTTCCGGCTTTTCCGATCGCCTCACCGATCGCCCTGCCTTCATTCAGGTACTTTGGATCGATCTGAGAGGAAGACGAGCAGAAAATCCCGATATTCTTCATAGCTGCACCCTGGATTGACCGAACGGAATCCGTCCGGGTCATGAAAATGTCAACGATTCAATATACGGCAAACACCCGGCTAAGCCTATACGCCTATCAGGTTATTTTCTGTAGTGCAGATCAGCCTTTAGCCGGATTGAATCAGACAGAGGAGGACCGGCTCACGCCTGTTTCCCGGCGCTGTGTACCTCCTGATGGTTTTCAGTCTATCCCGGTTCATCAGAGGATCCGCAAAAATATCTTTTTAAACTGCCGCCCGGCGGCTGAATAAATAAGAAAAAACCCCGGATGCCTGAGGCATCCGAGGCTGAATCTTGGTGGGCGCTAAGAGGCTCGAACTCCTGACCCACGCCGTGTAAAGGCGTTGCTCTACCAACTGAGCTAAGCGCCCTCTTCAGAAAAACCGGGATCTATAAAGACTGCTCAGTTTTTCCGAGAGTGGAAGGATTATTTTACAGCATCCTTCAGAGCTTTGCCAGGGCGGAACTTCGGCAGCGTGGCAGCAGCAATCGTGATTTCCTTGCCGGTCGCCGGGTTACGGCCCTTGCGGGCTTCGCGCTTAGCGGTCGTGAAGGTACCAAAACCCACGAGGGCGACTTCGTCACCCTTAGCCAGGGCGTCAGCAACACCAGCCGTGAAAGCGTCAACGGCAAGAGCAGCCTTGGCTTTGGAGATATCAGCCTTTTCAGCGATGAGCTCAACGAGTTCAGACTTATTCATATCGAATTTCCTTCTTCATTGTTACCCCGTGGGGGGCATGAACTTCTTCTAATCTCCCCTGTGTGCGGGGGATAGAGCGATTTTAGCCGCAGAGCGTGGAAAATCAAAACAATTTAGGAATTTCCGTATAAAAAAATTGACGGGGGCAAATTTCTTTGATCCCCGTCAATTAAATCAAGCCCGAATCTGAGGCTTAGTGAGCAACGATCTCAGGCAGGCCGGGCTGTTCAGCGGGTACAGCCGCGAGCGACTCAGCCAGATCTTCCTTCGGAAGCGGCTCCGGCATACGGACAAGAGCCTGCTCCAGAACCTGCTCAATCCAGCGGACCGGAACGATCTCAAGACCGTCCTTCACGTTCTGCGGAATCTCAGCGAGATCCTTCACGTTGTCCTCCGGAATCATCACCTTCTTGATGCCGCCGCGGAGAGCCGCAAGGAGCTTCTCCTTCAGACCGCCGATCTCGAGGATCTCACCGCGGAGGGTGATTTCGCCCGTCATCGCGACATCAGCGCGGACCGGAATCCGGGTGAGCGCGGAAACAATCGCCGTCGTGATGGCGCCGCCCGCGGACGGACCATCCTTCGGTGTCGCGCCTTCCGGGAAGTGGAGGTGCAGATCGGTCTTCGAGAAGACGTCCTGCTTGATGCCGAGAGACTCAGCGCGCTCACGCACCACCGAGCGGGCCGCTTCCACGGATTCCTTCATCACGTCGCCGAGGCTGCCCGTACGCTGGACCATGCCCTTGCCCGGGAAGACCGCGGCTTCGATCGAAAGGAGATCGCCTCCGACCTCTGTCCACGCGAGACCGTTCACCTGACCGATCTGGGGCTTCTTCGCCGCCACACCGAACGTGAACTTGCGAACACCCAGGTAACTGCCGATGTTCTCTTCATTCACCGTAACGGTTTCAGTCTTCGCGCTCTTCTTCGTCCCTTCCTTCATCATGTTCGCCATGACAACCTTGCGGCAGATCTTGCTGATTTCGCGCTCAAGTCCGCGGACACCGGCTTCACGGGTGTAGTAGCGGATGATCGCGACGATCGCCGAGCGGTCGATCACGAGCTCACCCTTCTTCACGCCGTTAAGACGCATCTGCTTCGGCACGAGGTGCTCTTCCGCAATGTGAACCTTTTCCTCTTCGGTGTAGCCCGAGAGGCTGATCACTTCCATACGGTCAAGGAGCGCCGGCGGAATGTTGTAGGAGTTCGAGGTCGCGACAAAGAGCACGTCCGACAGATCGAACGGCACTTCAGCGTAGTGATCCTCAAACGTGCTGTTCTGCTCAGGGTCGAGCACCTCAAGCAGCGCGCTCGCCGGGTCACCGCGGTAATCCATGCCCATCTTGTCCACTTCGTCAAGCAGGAAGAGCGGATTGCGGACACCGACCTTGATCAGGTTCTGCAGGATCTTGCCCGGCATCGAGCCGACGTAGGTCCGGCGATGACCGCGGATTTCCGCTTCATCATGCACGCCGCCGAGAGCGAGACGCGTGAACTTGCGGCCGGTTGCGCGGGCGATCGATTCGCCAAGCGACGTCTTGCCGACACCCGGCGCGCCGACGAGGCAGAGAATCGGGGCCTTCACCTTCGTGACACGGCCCTGAACCGCCAGGTACTCAAGGATACGTTCCTTCACCTTCTCGAGACCGTAGTGATCCTCGTCGAGAATCTTCTTCGCCTTCGGGATATTGGAGGAGACACGGGTCTTCTTGCTCCAGGGGAGCGAGATCAGCGTATCGAGATACGCGCGGACCACGGTCGCTTCTGCGGACATCGGGCTCATCTGACGGAGCTTATTCAGTTCCTCAAGCGCCTTATCCTTCGCTTCCGGGCTCATCCGGGCGGCTTCGATCTTCTTCTCGTAGTCGTCCGTCACGTCGTTCCCGTCATCCCCCTGCCCGAGTTCCTTCTGAATGGCCTTCATCTGCTCATTCAGATAGTAGTCTCGCTGGTTCTTCTCCATCTGCTGCTTCACACGGCCGTGAATCCGCTTCTCCATCTTCTGGATTTCGGTTTCGCCGCCAAGGAGGCTGAGGAGTTCGGTAAGCGTGCTGTTCAGGTCATCAGACTCGAGCAGCTTCTGCTTCGCGGCCACCGCGACCGGGAGCTGCTGCACCACGATATCGGCGAGCCGCGTAGCGTCTGTCGTCTGGGTGACACTGCGCGCGAGATCCTCCGGAATCTTCGGATTCAGCTTCGCGTAGGCCGTGAAAGACTCGATGGTCGCGCGGCGCAGCGCTTCCGTTTCCGCCGGATCCGATTCCTTCATCGGGCGCGGCGACACAGAGGCCGTGAGATACCCGTCCACTTCACGCACCGCGCTCACATCGACGCGTTCCTTGCCTTCGACCAGAATCTTCACCGTCTGATCCGGGAGTCTCAGCATCTGAAGAATGGTGCCCACGCAGCCGACCTTAAACAGATCCTGTCCGGTCGGTTCATCGATCTGGCCGTCCCGCTGGGCGACAAGAAGGATCTTCTTACCCTGGTTCATCGCAATTTCCGCAGCCCGGATCGATTTCGCCCGGCCCATGAAAAGGGTGATCACCATACGCGGGAACACCACGATGTCACGCAGCGGAAGGAGCGGGAACACTTCAAGAGCGGTGTTTTGCGTTTTTTCTGTCATTCAATTCGTTCCAAAAAATGTGAAACTGCCCGTCAGAAAACAATCTTCCGGCCGGGTGTGTCCCGGCTGACGGCAGTCCTAAAACCATATATGGGGGCGGTTAACGCAGTTTCAAGGGTATTCGAGAAACGGAAGCGGCGGTCCCGGACATTCCGGGTTCCGCCGCAGCTTTGAATTAATTCTAGCGAAGTCAAAAAAAACGCTCGAGCCTTTTTGGACCCGAGCGTTTCTCAGTACTCTGAAGCAGAGGAAACTATCAGGCTTCCGTCTTCCGAAGCACGAGTTCAGGGGCTTCTCCCTTTGTCACGCAGTTTTCTCCCACCACGACCTTTTCCACATCCTTACGGGACGGGATTTCAAACATCGTGTCAAGCAGAATCCCCTCCACAATGGAGCGGAGTCCGCGGGCACCGGTCTTGCGGGCGATGGCGCGCTTCGCGATCGCGGAAAGCGCTTCCTTCGTGAACTCAAGCTTCACGCCTTCATCATCGAAGAGCACCTGATACTGCTTGAGAAGCGCGTTCTTCGGTTCCGTGAGAATCGAAATGAGCGCCGCCTCATCGAGTTCGGAAAGCACCGTGATCACGGGGAGACGGCCGACGAGTTCCGGAATCAGGCCGTATCGGACAAGATCCTCTGCCTCAACGTTCCGGAGGAGCTTCGAAAGCGGCTCTTCCTTCTTGCTCTTCACCTCAGCGCCAAACCCAATGCCGCTCTTCTCGGTACGGTTCCGGACCACTTTCTCGAGCCCATCAAACGCGCCGCCGCAGATAAAGAGGATGTTTGTCGTATCTACGGCAATCATCTGCTTTCCGGGGTTCTTCCGGCCGCCCTGCGCGGGGACATTCGCGACCGTCCCCTCGACGAGCTTCAGAAGCGCCTGCTGCACGCCCTCACCCGACACGTCACGGGTGATCGAGGGGTTCTCGCTCTTACGGGCGATCTTATCGATTTCGTCCAGGTAAACGATACCGGTTTCCGCGCGCTTCACGTCGCCGTCAGACGCCTGGAGGAGCTTCGAAATAATGTTCTCAACGTCCTCACCCACATAGCCCGCTTCGGTAAGCGTCGTCGCGTCAGCGATCGCGAACGGCACATCAAGCGCTTTCGCGAGCGTCTGCGCGAGGAGCGTCTTTCCGGAGCCGGTCGGCCCGATGAGAAGAATGTTGCTCTTCTGCAGCTCCACCTCGCGGTCTTCCTTCGCCTGGTGGCGGAGACGCACGTAGTGATTGTGAACGGCAACGGCGAGAGTCTTCTTCGCGCGTTCCTGGCCGATCACATAGTCATTCAGGTGCTCAAAAATCTCTTTCGGAGCCGGGATCGGCCTCTTCCACGGAAGGCGCCGCCGCCTTTTCCCCCGTTTCATCCGCGAGGAGCGAGGCGAGCTGTCTCGTGCAGTCATCGCAGACGAAAACCCCGTTGCCGCCGAAGAGGTGCTTCACCTCCCCTTCCCCACGGCCGCAGAATACGCATTTCCGGGTCTCGTGATCTGAACGGCTATCTGTCATGAAGGAACTCCAAAAGTAAAAATAGTGAATTCTGTCCGGCTCAGACGCCGGAATTGAAAAGCCCGGAGGGATGATTGAACCCGCCGGGCTTTCCTGCTGATCCATAAAAGAGAAGAGTTCTGAGAGGCGGCCTGAGGCAGTGCCCCTCATCTTCCTTTCTGGACTCAGGCTTAGTCTGTTTCTCCGCGGCGAACGAAGATATGGTCAATCAGGCCATACGCCTTCGCTTCCTTCGGATTCATGAAGTTATCCCGGTCCGTATCGCGCTGGATCGTTTCGATCGGCTGACCGGTACGATCGGCAAGGATCTGATTCAGCTGCTTCTTGAGGTACAGGATTTCGTTCGCCTGGATCTCAATATCGCTCGCCATGCCCTGGGAACCGCCGGACGGCTGATGGATCATGATCCGGGAGTTCGGGAGCGCGTAGCGCTTGCCCTTCGTGCCGGCGGCAAGAAGGAAAGCACCCATGCTCGCTGCCATTCCGAAGCAGATCGTGTTCACATCGGGCTTGATGAACTGAATCGTATCGTAGATCCCGAGGCCGGCGTAAACGCTGCCCCCGGGGCTATCGATATAGAGCGAGATGTCCTTATCGGGATTCTCGCTCTCGAGGAACAGGAGCTGCGCAACGACGAGGTTCGCCGATTCATCGGTCACGGGGCCCGTCAGGAAAATCACCCGATCCCGAAGCAGTCGGGAATAGATATCGAACGCGCGCTCACCGCGCCCGCTCTGCTCTACCACCATGGGCACGAGACCCATGCTGTTTGCGTCAAACTTAGTCATGCTGCTCCTTCTTCACTAAAACAGAGAAACCGCGGTCCTTCCGGATCAGGCTTCAGCCTTGCGGCCCATGAGAACGTCGAAGTCGATCGCTTCGTCGGAGGTCTTGCCCTTGCCGAGCACGAAGTCAACGAGGTTGTTCTCAATCACGGCAGCGGAGAGCTCAGCGTAACGGTTCTGGTCCTTCAGGTACCATTCCGTCACTTCTTCAGGCTTCTCGTAGGCCGAGGCCATTTCAGCGGCAAACGTCTTAACCTGTTCCGGTTCCGCCTTGATCTTATTATCAGCGATCAGCTTGGAAACGAGGAGGCCGAGGCGAACGCGGCGTTCAGCCTGGGGAGCGAAGACCTGCGGGTCAAGGTTCGGCATGTTCTTCACATCGAGACCACGGGCAGCGAGCTGCTCACGGTATTCGTTGCCGATACGGGCGGCTTCGTCACGGACCATCACGACCGGCAGAGCGAACTTGGCCTGCTCGATCAGGGCGTTGAAGACACCTTCCTTCGTACGGGCGGTCAGGCGGGACTTCACTTCGCGCTTCAGGTTGGTCTCGACTTCCTTCTTCAGCTGATCAACGCTCTTGATGCCGAGGGATTCAGCGAACTTATCGTCGAGGGCGGGGAGCACGGGCTCCTGAACCTTCTTCACGGTGAGGGTGAAGTCGGCGATCTTGCCGGCGAGGTTCTTCGCACCGTAGTCAACCGGGAACGTGAGCTTGAATTCCTTCGTCTCGCCAGCCTTGAGACCGGTGGCGGCAGCGTCAAACTCGGGGAGCATCTGGCCGGCGCCGACAATGAAGGCGTAGTCCTTAGCGGTGCCGCCGTCGAAAGCGACGCCGTCGATCTTGCCTTCGAAGTCAACCGTCACTTCGTCGTCCTTCTGGGAAGCGCGTTCGACATCCTTATAGGTAGCGCGCTGCTTCAGCATGACGTTCAGCGTGTCGGTCACTTCCTTATCGGTGACTTCACAGACGAAACGATGGAGCTCGAGGTTAGCGAAATCAGGCGTTTCGACCTCGGGGATCACTTCGAAGTGAGCCTCGAACTTGAGATCAGACTTGCCGTCAGTCGGCATGTCCTTCGCGGGGACCACTTCAGGGGTGCCGGCGATGCGGAAGCCGCCTTCAGTGATCGCCTTCTCAACAGCCTTGCCGATTTCTTCGTTCAGGGCTTCGCTGTAGGCTTCCTGACCGTAGAGGCTGCGCACGATGTTCATCGGGACGTGGCCGCGGCGGAAACCGTCAACGCGGGCCTTCTTGGCATAGCCCTTCAGGCGGGATTCGGTGCCGGCGGAGACGGCATCCTGGGAGACAGTGACCTCAACGGAACGCGCGAGCGGGTTCACGGGAGCGGTGAGGGAGCTATCGGTAACCTCGGAAGACTTGGTGGCCTTAACCTCGGTTTCTTCATTCTTTACTTCTTCAGCTTTTTCAGTCATTTTGCTTACTTTAAAAAGGGGCCGGCTCCAGAACGGATACGGCCTAAAAATTCCGGCGGGAGACGGCAGCACCGCGACACAGCACTGCCCATCTCGGGACTGACCGCGGAAACGGGGAACAAAAGGGCTCACCCGCTTCAAGGCCCGGTAAACTGTCGATTATATTTCAAGTTGCCGGGCCTTGCTCCCGATTCCGGCGCCCGGCTCACAAAACCTCACACCTTTAGGCGTGAAGCCTCGCCTCCCTCTTCCCCCTATTAGGCATTTCTGAAACACGGGAAACCGCTGATAATTGGATCGCTTTGCGCTTCGCGAAGTCTCTTATATCAGGAGAAGAATCGATGCTTGCTCTGCTTCTCAATCCGGAAGACACGGTGGCCACCGCGCTTTCTGACGCAGCGGCCGGAGATACCGCTGGGCCGCGAAAAAACCGGCCGCCTAGTCACAGCCCTGGACGCGGTCCCCTTCGGATTCAAGATTGCGGTGTCACCGATGAAAAAAGGCAGCCTCGTGATCAAGTACGGTCTGCCGATTGGCGTTGCGAGCCGCGACATCGCTCCGGGTTCACTCGTCCATATTCATAACATTGAGGGGGCCCGCGGCCGGGGTGACCTGAAGGAGAACGCCAAATGACTAATGAGTTTCTGGGGTTCATGCGCCCCGATGGGCATGCCGGCGCGAGAAACACGCTTCTCATTCTTCCGATCAACCGGTCGCTCAATTTCATCGCGACCAATGTCTGTCGGATGATCCGGGGCGCGGTTCACTTTGAAATTCCGGCAGAAACGGGACGCCCCGCGAAAGACCGAGAAACGATTGCCCGTGTGATGGAAGGTCTTATCCGGAATCCGAATGTCGGCGGGACACTGCTCCTCGCGGTGAAACCGTCCGGCGAAAGCGCCTACCGCAATATGAGCGACAGCCGCTTTGCTGCCGCGGCAGAGCAGTCCGGTAAACCCTTCCGGATCCTTTACCTCACAGAGTCCGGCGGAAGCTATGGCCTTCTCGGTAAAGCGCTTCAGGCAGCCCGAAGCCTTGCGGTCGAAGTCTCCAGGGCCCGAAGGTCGCCCTGCCCGCTTTCCGCGCTGACACTCGCCGTAAAATGCGGAACGTCAGACGCCACCTCAGGCATCGCGGGGAATCCCACGGTGGGCAACGCTTTTGACCGGCTGATCGACGCCGGCGGAACCGCGATGTTCTCAGAAACCACGGAAATCATCGGCGCGGAGAAGCTGGTCGCTGCCCGTGCCGTAAATGACACCGTAGCAGGGAAAATTCTCACCGCAGCCCGTCGCTGGGAAGAAAAAGCGCTCTCCACCGGCGAAGATATCCGGGCGATCAATCCGATACCGGCGAATATCGCGGCCGGTATATCGACCCTTGAAGAAAAATCGCTCGGCGCGATCGCCAAATCCGGTCATCGCCCGATTCAGGATGTACTCACCTACGGTGAAGCCCCGTCGGGTCATGGGCTCTACTTCATGGACGCCTGGATGAGTTCGCTTTCGCTTCCCCTCGGGTTCACCGCTGCCGGCGCCGCGATCATGATTTATCAGATGGGCGGAAACGCCATGCCTGAAAATCCCGCAATGCCTGCCATCAATCCAACCGTTGTATCACCGTTCCTCTACGTAACGGGCAACGCCAGAGCTTTTGAGCGGTCTCCTGATAATTTTGACTTTGACGCCTCTCCCGTCATGTCAGGCAACGCGTCAATCGAAGAAATGGGAGAAGCGCTTCTCACCCATCTGAGAGACATCGCGTCCGGAACCGTTACGAAAATGGAGACGCTCCTTTATGAGGAGCAGCTCGAGGTCTTCATGGAAGGCCCGGTACTCTGATCTATTCAGACTTTCCGCAGGGATCCCCCGATCGGGGGATCCTCGGAGCTTTGCGTAACTGCGCCCGGATCCAAAGCGGCGTAGAGTCAGGAAAAATTCAAACCGGCTCCTTTCATGACTGTCTTTCTTAATAACTTTCTGATCGCGCTTCCGCTTTTCGCGCTGGTCGGTCTTGGCTACCTTTTCGCCTCTCTCAGACTTGTCACACCGGAAATCGGAAAGGCGCTCTCAAAATTCGCCTTCACGGTCGCGATCCCGACGCTCCTCTTCCGTCTGATGAGTAACATCACGCAGCTTCCCGCGCCGAAGCTCGGGGTGCCCTTCGCGTTTTTCGGCTCCTGCATTCTGGTTTACTTTTTCGGCCGGATTCTCGCGAAGAAACTCTGCCACCTCACGACAGACGAACAGACGGTGTTTGGCATGGCAACGGTGTTTTCCAATAACGTCCAGCTCGGGGTCCCGATTTCGATCGCGCTTCTCTCCCCGGCTTCGATGCCGGCACTTGCCGTGATCTTCGCGCTCAACGCGTTCCTCATGTGGACCTTCGCGACGGTGCAGATTGAGTTCAGCCGGAGCCGCAGTCCGTCACTCTCCAGGATGATCTATCAGGGTACGATGCGATCCCTTCGGAACCCAATTGTGATCGGCATTATTCTCGGTCTCCTCTGGAGTCTCACGGGACTCGAAATGCCGGTGCCGCTGAAGAAGACTGTCGATCTGATGGCAAACGCCGCCTCCCCTGTCGCGCTTTTCGCGGTGGGTGTCGGTCTTACTCAATATAAGCTTCGGTCCCACTTTGAAACGACTGGCCTCATCACGGTTCTGAAGCTTGGCGTGCAGCCGGTTGTTGTATTCCTTCTCGGGCACCTGATGGGGCTCACGGGGCCGGAACTTCAGGCCGTGTGTCTCCTCGGCTGCCTCCCGGTCGGTGTGAATGTCTACATCATGGCGCAGGAATTCAATGTGCTTCAGGGGCCGACCGCGAATTCGCTCCTTCTCACGACAATTCTTGCCGCGGTAACGCTGCCTGCGGTGCTGAGCCTTCTTGGGCTCCTCTAAAGAAACTGTCCTCTTATATCTTATATATAGAGGAAGCCAGATAACTCTTAACGAGAGTCTGCGCTTTCTCTTTATGGAACACTCATCAGGAAGGCGTCGAGCTCTTCTTCAAACCGATGCGGACACTCTTCCTCAGGGGAATGACCGCAGGGAAGAGCTGTGCCCCGGACATCGAGCGCCTTCCCGCGCCAGGTTTCCGGCACATCGTAAAGCTGCCCCACGGTGCCCTTCGCGCCCCAGACAAGGAAAAGCGGACAGCGGATCCGCTTCCCGCTGTCAGACGCGTCATCCTCGAGATCGATCGTTGCCGCTGCCCGGTAATCCTCGCAGATCGCGTGCACCGTCCTGGGATCCCGGTAGCAGCGAAGGTATTCCTGCATCACCGGTTCTTCTGTCGCCCCCTCGGTCTTCAGCTGCCCCGCGATATGACGCCTGAGGAAATACTCCGGATCCGAGAGGATGAGTTTCTCAGGAAAGGGCTCCGGCTGAATCAGAAAGAACCACCAGAAGTATCGGGTCGCAAATTCCTTATTGGTTCTTTCATACATTGTCGCGGTCGGCGCAATATCGATAAAGGTGGCGCTTGAAAGCATCTCAGGGTAGTCGAGCGCGAAACGGTGCCCGACCCGTCCCCCTCGGTCATGCCCCACGAGATCAAATGGAGGGAGCGATAAGCCACGGGCGAGTTCCGCGATATCGGACGCCATTTCGCGCTTTGAGTACGGGCGGTGATCCGGCGTGCTTTCAGGCTTTGAACTGTCACCGTACCCGCGGAGATCGGGAAGGATGACCAGACGGTCCTTCGCGAAGAACGGCGCGACCTTCCGCCAGATCACGTGGGTATGAGGATGCCCATGCAGCATCACAAGCGGCCGCTTCCTGGAATAGCGGGGACCGCCGATCGCAGTTCTGAGAGTGATGCCGTTCGGAAGCTCGGCATCCACAAGCCGGAACCCAGGAACAAACGCAGAATTCCCCGCGTCACGGAGCGTGAAGGTTTTAGCCATCTGATCGACCTTTCTTATTAGCCAGACTGAAGGATACGTTAGACCAGAGAGCCGAAATTTTCAAAAGGAAACGCACCGGATCCCCTGCTGAATGGGACTTCCGTCAAAAAAAATTTGTTCGGGCAATGTACGAAATCTCTCCCCGGTTTTATCATTAGCACAACCGCGAGATCCCCCCCGATGAAAAAACTCTATTTTGTTATTGCCGCTGGCCTGGCCGCTCTTTCCGCGACACTCGCCTTTGCGGCTGATCCTATTACTGAATTTCTGCTCCACTCCGACCGGGCAACGGTGAGCGTGCCGGACGCGCCTGCTCTCACGCAGTCGAAACCCGCGCTGCAGCAGAAGCTTCTTGATGTCGAAGTGAATCCGAAGGACGACGCCTTCCAGCTCGAGGCTCCTTTCAAGGGCGGCAAAGTGGCCCCTGAAACCGTGGCAGCCCGATTCCGCGACGTCCGCGGTCTGATGCTCCGGGTCTGCCAGCAGCCCTCAAATCAGGCTTATTTCAGCAAGACCCCCTGTATCGCATCTGAACTCACTGACGCTCAGGCCTCCGACTCCGCCAAAGCGTCTCCCGCGGAAGTGAAAGCCGCGAACCGTGTCTTCCAGCAGATTGCCGCGATCAACGACAAGACCCGGCAGATGATGATTGCCTCCGGCGTTGACGCACATGAAGCCGCGGTGAAACAAAGCGAAGCCCAGATTGACCCCAAAGTGAAAGCGAATCAGGATGCCCTGATATCCGGGAAGATCTCCTGGGGCGAATATAACCGCACCCGCATGACACTCACCCGCCGGGCGCGGTAACCGATTTCCTATAAAACCATCCTCAAACTTTCTCTTCGGAGAGGCACCACAAGTGAATGAGCTTCTAAACCGGTATTTCAAAATCGAGGCTGCCGGCTCGAACGTCAGGCGGGAGATTCTCGCAGGCGTCACGACTTTCGTGACGATGTGTTATCTGCTCGCCGTTGTCCCTGGCATGCTGTCCAACACAGGCATCGCGTTCGGCGACGCTTTCGTGTCAACGGTATGGATCACCGTGATCGCGACGCTCATCATGGGCCTCTGGGCTAATTTCCCGGTCGCTGTCGCCCCGGGTCTCGGCATCAGCGCCTTCTTCTCTTTCATCGTCTGCGGACCGATGGGGTTCACCTGGCAGGCAGGCTTCGCCGCGGTGCTCATCTCCGGCATCATCTTCTCTCTCCTCACCTTCACCCGCATCCGGCAGCTGATTATCAATTCGGTTCCGATGTCCATGAAGTCCGCGATTCCGGCCGGTATTGGCTTCTTCATCGCGTTCATCGGCATGAAGAACTGCGGTCTCATTGTGGGGGATAAGACGTCCTTCGTGACGCTTGGCAACCTCTGGGATCCGAAGGTTTTCCTCACCGTGATCTGCGTGATCATCATCGGCGCTCTGATTGCCCGCGGGACGAAGGGTGCCATGATTATCGGTATGGCGATCATCACCGTGGTCGGTTTCGTCTTCGGCGCCACTCCGCTCCCGGACCTTGCCGCTGAATTCGCGAAACCGATCAAGCTTTTCCCGACCGCAACGGCGTTCCAGCTGGATTTCGGCGGTCTGATGAAGCATTCGGTTGTGGTCGTACTCTTCACGCTCTGCTTTATTGACCTCTTTGATAACCTCGGCACGCTGATCGGTGTCTGTTCAAAGGCAGGCTACGTGTCCGCTGACGGCAAGATCCGCGGCATCGACCGCGCTCTGATGTCGGACTCCATCGGTACGCTCTGTTCCGGTCTCCTCGGCTGCACCACCGCGACGACCTATCTCGAAAGCGTTTCAGGCGTTGCCGCTGGCGGCCGCACCGGCCTCACTGCTGTGACGGTGGCTGTGCTCTTTGCCCTTTCTCTCTTCCTCGCTCCGATCCTTTCGATCGTTCCGGTCTACGCCACGTCAGCCGCCCTCATGATCGTCGGCGCCATGATGATGGGGACGCTGCGCGCCATCAACTGGGATGACTTCACGGACGCCCTCCCCGCTTTCCTCACCGTTATCTCGATGCCGCTCACGTTCAACATCGCGACCGGCCTCGGTATCGGCTTCATCTCCTATATCGCGGTCAAGGTTCTCACCCGCCGCTGGAAGGATATCAACCCGACGATGTGCGTTCTCGCGGTGCTCTTCGGCATCAGCTTCGCGCTTCGTTAACCGCGGTTGACTGAAAACGCAATCCCCCGGATGCGCTGAATAGCGGTCCGGGGGATTTTTTTGACAACTTCGGTGTTTACAACTTTCCAAATTTGTAATACTTAACCGGAAAAAAGTGTAAGCAAATCATTAGGGTACTGGACTATTCCAAACACACGATGTAATATAGTGTGTGTAATAAGAGAGAAAACAAAATGCCCGAAATTCAAACCAGAACTTATATGCCCCAACCCCTTAGCGGAGAGAAACGGCGCCGCGGCCGCCCGCTGTCAGGGCATGCGAAGGACATCGTCCTTCACATCCGCTGCACCCCCAAGCAGAAAGAGATGTTTCTGAGGCTTGGCGGCGCAGACTGGCTGCGCTCGTTCCTCGACACTGTTGGAGAGGCATTCGACAAGAAGCCGGAAGAAGTTGAGTAGCACCGGTCTTCTCCACATCCCCCATGACAGCACCCCGAAGCCCGGCACTTCGGGGTGTTTCTGTTTCTGAGGATGACACTCACCTGACCCTGCCTTCCGGTTCCACAGGCGGTATCAGATATCCTCCGTGAAACCCCTGAAATACTCTGTAAACACTGCACCTTCCCCGTTACAAAGACAATGCGGCATTTGCACGCCTCTTCTATAGACTTCTAGTTATGCAATTAACCTCAGGAGCAAAACCATGAAGAAGTCTTCCAAGATCATTCTCAGCGCTCTCGCCTCAGCCGGCGTTCTCGCCGCGGCAGCCACCGCCTGGGCCTACCCGGCTGGCGGTCAGCCTCAGGCGGGGTACCCCTGCCCTGCAGGCGGCCCGATGCTCGGACCGGGCCCGGTGATGCCTCAGGGGGCTCAGGGTAAAGTGGATCCCGCTTATATGAACCAGATTTCCAAGCACATCGCCGAAGGGCTCAAGATCACGAGCGCCCAGCAGGGGGTGTTTGACGCCTGGATGAAAGCGGTGACCAATATGGCGAACACTCGCTACGAAGCCCGCCAGGCCATGCTCGGTGCAGAAAGCCGTCAGCAGGCGCTTGAAGCCCGCGCGAAGGTCATGCGTGAAGCGTCGGATAACCTCTCGGCTCTCGCCTCTGCCCGCAAGAACCTGATGAATTCGCTTTCCGCGGATCAGAAGGAAATCTTCCTGCAGTATGAGTTCGGCCATCACGCCGGCAGCATGATGGGCGGATACGGCCCCCATATGGGCGGCTTTGGTCCCGGCCCGATGATGAACGGCGGACACGGCTGCGGCTGGTAAAAAGCCTCTCTGTGCCCTCTTGGCGGCACAGAAAATTTAGGGAGAAGCAGAAATGCTTCTCCCTTATTTTTTATCTTGTAATTTTTTCTTTTTTCCAACCGCTATTGATCGATTTACAACTAAAGGTTAGTTAAGCGTAGGTTAACGATTCAACCCTCTGCTGTCCCTCTTCCTATTCCAGATTTGACTTTTCTTTCGAATTTTCTGGTTACAGCACAATTTATCGTTATTTAGATTAAATTTTTAACAATAACCAGTAGGTCAATAGTGTGAACTTCTAGATCAAAAAACGTATACGGACCTCGTTAATTTGACCTATATCAATAAAACATCAGATTCAACTTAGTTGATTTTCGTTGCATTGTTGTAAACAATGCAATCAACAAAAATACATTTCCTGTCAAACTTATAGCTTTGCTATTTGTCCAATTTATTGCGCAGATTCTGTTCATATATCGCTGATATCAAAAGTTAACAGAATGATTATTTACGTAATTTTTCTGTTTTTTTGATTGTTTCAATTTACGTAACAATTTTTTGCTGGTTTTGAAAATTATCAAGTTACTCTCAGCGTTAGTGATTGCATTTATTGAAATTATTTACGAAGTTGGTAAATGCAAAAATCACAAATTTCAATGGGTTATCTATACTGAAATTACAGAAGTTAACAATAACGTAAACACAGAAGGAACCAGCCATGACAAGCAAAATTACTAAAAAAGCGTTCCATGTGCCTCCCCCCTCCCGGCAGGAGGTCAGTATGCAGAATCACACCGGAAAGAACGCATTCCGGTTCTCCCTCTCCATTCTCGCCGCAGCAATCCTGGCGACCACGTCAGTAACAGCGTTTGCGGCTGATGTCGCTGCAGGTACCGGCCCGGGGCTTTCTGTAGGAGCAAACAGCTCCACGGCAAAAGCCAATCAGATCGCGATTGGCAGCGGTGCCGCGGCGACTATGTATTCAAGTAGCAACAATGACGACTCCAGCATCGCTATCGGCAAGAATGCTACAACTTCATCCGAAGGCGGCACTAAGGCTATCGCTGTTTCGTTTGATTTCTCTGGCGGTTCGGGCGGGATTGCGATCGGGGAAAATTCAAGCGCAATCAATGGATCAACGGTTATTGGCCAGCATGACTACACCGGGGCCTTGGGGGACGTCAATATCAACGGAACAGGCACAGGCAATACGTATGGAGACCTGCAGTACGCCGTAGGCGCAACCAGTGTTGGCTATAACACCTATACCGCAGGGCAGTTCGCAACCTCGGTCGGTGCCTATAACGTTAATTCGACAAATTATTTCTTAGCCAATACAAATACCATCAACGGTAAAAGCACAGTTTCCAAGGATTCGGCGCTACTATTCTCGGTTCGCTGAACAGTAATGAATCCCGGAATTCCCAGTCAGTTGTTTCGGGTATGGCTAACAGTATTGTTGGTGTTGCAAACCGGGTTTCAAATGCTTCCGGCGCGCTTGTCTTTGGTGCCGGAAACCAGATTACAAATTCTCTGCAGAATGACGACACGCTCTCAGGAGTTTTGCCAACTAGCAAATGGGATCTTTTAAGCATGCCTTGGAATGCCTCGGATTTTGCTGGCGAATTATCACTTCAAGTGCAAAGCCTGAGAAAAGAATAGTGGCCCATAAAG
>OGKX01000769.1_pt1 | contig 16207 bp, 9 predicted proteins | sample 1572541 | NCBI WGS metagenome assembly OGKX01 (sample SAMEA2581982, study PRJEB24529) | metagenome | biome: Human gut stool | place: China | collected 2011
CCTGCCGAGCTTCAGCGACCAGATGCCGGAGGCGGACGCGCAGGCGCTGACGAACTACCTGTACCAGCTGAACGAGCAGCTGACCTATGTGCTGACCAACCTTAGCAGCGAGAACATGAGCGAGGATTATCTGAGCGGAAAGGAGAGCTGAAGATGAGCAGACTGAGCAACGCGCGGAGCGAGCTGGAGCGCTTTGAACAGACGAAACCGGCCGACTACCAGAGCAAGTACAAGGGCCAGATCGACAACGTGATGGGCAAGCTGGATGATCTGGGCGGCTACGACTATGACCCGGCGGCCGATACGGCATACCAGCAGTACAAGAGCGAGTACACCCAGAAGGCGAAGCTGGCGAACCAGAACGCGCAGGCCAGTGCCAGCGCACTGACCGGCGGGTACGGCTCCAGCTACGGAACCCAGGCGGGCCAGAAGGCCTATGCGGCGACCATGAGCGACCTGGACAGCCTGACGAGCCAGAGCCGCAGCGAGTACAACACGAAAAAGAGCGGGCTGCAGCAGGAGCTGAACGGCCTGCAGGAGGCCGAGCAGAATGACTACAACAAGTACCAGAAAGACCTGTCGAACTGGTATAACGACCTGAGCTACAGGCAGAACGAGTACAACAACGCCTATGCACAGCGGCAGCAGAACGTGAGCAGCACCCTGAACGGGCTGTTCAGCGTGCTGGGCATTGCGGCGCAGATCCTGCCGTTTTTCTTTATCTGAGAATGGAGGTAGAGCATGGGGACCATCAAGAGACTGAACGACCAGCAGAAACAGCAGGCACAGGCGGAAGCGGCCATGCCGGGAGCGTATGAGAACCGCTACGACGAAGGGATCCAGAACGCGCTGGCGGGCATGGACAGTGCCAACAGCGCAGGACTGGGTTTTGACAGCCAGAATGGCACCTACCGGGGTGCCCTGAGCCGCCTGTTTGGCAATGCAGGAGCGGGGGCCAGTGCGGCCGAGCAGGTGGCAAACAGCCTTAGCGGCGGGTACGGCACGGACTGGGCCAAGAGCGCGGCACAGCAGGCGGCGGCCGGGGAGACGGGCCAGACCGCCAACGTGTACGCCCAGGCGCGGGCGGATGCCCTGAGCCAGTGGCAGCAGGAACTTGCAGGCCGGGGCACCCAGCTGGACAACCTGCTGACGCAGGACCAGCTTGCACGCAGCGAGTACGACGGCAGCGTGGCGGATGCGGCGAACTTGCGGAATTACCGGTACGGACGCACCCAGCAGGCCCGGCAGGAGAACAGCGACTTTTTGAGCAACGTGTGGAACGTGATCAAGAATGTGGGCAGCGATGTGGGCAAGGCCTATAATGCTTACATGGGTTACAGCCAGCAGAAGGCGAATGCCATTGTGCAGGCAAAGGAAGAGTACCGGAACGGCAACGTGGACGGTGCAAAAGCCATCCTGAAAATGTACCGGATGGACGAGAATATGTTCGACAACCTGCAGGGCGTGAGCGACTTTACGGTGCAGCAGAACGCGGCGCTGAAGGAGGCATATGAGATGCTGGACCAGGGCGTGCCGGAAGCTGCCATCAGCAAGTTTCTGGAACCTTACGACCTGAGCTACGACATGTTTGACGAATGGAAGGGCCTTTCGCAGACGGACAAGGATAATCTGGACTATCTGATGAAAGCACAGGACTATACGACTGCAGGCGCACCGACGCTGGGACAGACCATTGCAAGGGCGGTTGGATATGGGACGGATGCGCTGGACAGCTTCGATTCGGTGACGAACCGGCTGAACCAGGCAGACCTTGCCAAGTACGCAAGTCAGCTGGCCATCAGCAACCGGTACAAGACCACGACCGGGACAGGACGCGGGAGCCGGAGCAGCGGTACGAGCCGCAGCACGAAGAGCGGCAGCGCGAGCAGTAAGGTGGACGGGTACACCCAGCCGCAGCTGAACACGATGTTTAAAGAGTACAGCACCATGAAGCCGGACGACCAGCGGCGAAGCTACTACGAGGACACACTGGCTGATGCAGGGCGCATCCAGCGGCTGACTGGCACAGGCAACCCCGGCAAGGCAAACGGCACAGCCTGGGAGCAGGGCATGTACAACGCGCGGAAGATGGCCAACAGCGGGTACAGCCAGAACCAGATCGCAAACGAGCTGGCCAACAACACGAGCCTGAGCAGCGACCAGATCTCGGCCATTATGAACCAGATCGACTACGAGTGGCGCGGAACGAAGTGATGAGGTGAGCGTATGGGATGGAGCGCACAGGACATTGAAAAGCTGCGCAAACAGAATAATGGGCAGAAGAGCACAGCGGGAACCGGCCAGAGCGCGGCACCGAAAAGCACGACGGCCCCAGCGCGGAGCAGCGGAAGCACCGGCTGGAGTGCGGAAAAAATCGACGCGCTGCGGACGGGCAGCGGGACCAAGCCGGCGGCCAAAAGCACCGACGCCTGGGTGAACCGGAGCGCTGGCACCAGCGTGCGCAGCACGGCACAGAAAGCCGGGACGCAGAGCGCGGGAAAGAGCAACCAGAACCCAACGAGCGGAAGCCTGAGCGCGCAGGTGCTGGGGCAGATGACCGGGACCCAAAGCGTGCAGACCACGAAAAAGGCTGGATCAAAGTTGCCGACGGTGGAACGCACCGGACAGCCGGAGTGGCTGGGAACGGGCAAGAACAGCGCCCCGGCGGCCAAGGTGCTGGGGACCGGGACCAAGAGCGGAAAGACCTATGCCGAGCGAAACAACGCCATGCCGATGCAGAGCGCGAGCGGGGCAATGGCCAGTGCACCGAACGCGGAGAGCGTAAAAAAGCAGATCAAGGATGCGGACGCAAAGCGGGTGGAAAGCTGGTATGCGCGGGATGCACAGCAGCTGAAGCAGGAGACCGAAGAGCTGAAGGCAACCGACGAGTTCAGCGATTTCGACCGGCTGAACCAGTGGATGGATGCAGACCCGCAGCACCGGCAGCTGGTGCGGCTGCTGCGCACCGGCAAGGGGAACAAGACCTATGCTGAACGAAACAACGCCATGCAGCCGATAAGCGTGAGCGGGGCAATGGCCAGTGCGCCGACGGCGGAAACGAGCACGGAAAAGCGGGAGTACACCGACGCGGAGCTGCTGGCCAAGGGCTACAGCCGCAAGCAGATCCACGAGGCGCGGCAGTACATTGCCGACTTTGATGCCCTGCCGGACTGGCAGCGGGCGGCGCGGCGCACCTCCAACACGATCGGCGGCATTGTGGACACGGTGGCGTCGGCCCCGCTGATGGCGGGCGAGACGGCCGTGCGGAGCGTGCAGAACGCAGTGGAGACCGGCAAAAACTGGAACGAGCTGCAGGAGAGCGTGAAGAGCGACAACCGGCAGTGGAAACTGCTGTGCCTGATGACCGGCGGAAAGACCCAGTATGCAGGGCGGGATAACGCCATGCAGCCGAACGGCAGCGGGGTGATGGCGGCCCCGGCTCAGAACACCGGCACGGCCTACACGGACGAAGAGCTGAAGGCCAAGGGCTACAGCCAGAGCGAGATCGACCGGATGCGGGCGCGGATCAGCGGGGCAAAGGTGAGCGAGGGCATCGACCCGGAGAAGAGCCTGGGTTACCAGATGTACAAGCGCGGCCAGCAGCTGAACGAGGCGGCGCAGGCGGGCATGAGCCCCCTTGCGCGCCAGCTGATGGGCGTGGTTACCAGTGCGGCGGAGAACCTTGCGGTGGCGGGCATCAGCCCGGCGCTGGTGCTGCCGGTGCTGAGCGCCCAGGGCGGCGCGGAGAGCATGGGCCAGAGCATCGAGAAGGGCGAGAGCGCAGGCAAGACGCTGGCAGGCGGCCTTGCGAAGTTTGGCGCGGGCTGGGCCATCAACAGCGTGGGCGCGGCAGACCTTGCCCGGACCATGGGCAGCGACTATGCCAAGGACACGCTGGCGGGCACGCTGGCGGACATGGTGCGCAGCGTAGCGGACAATGGTGTGCTGGCGCAGCAGTACCCCACCATTGCGAACACAATTTCCGGCGGCGTGGACAACGCCATGCAGGCCTTTGTGGAAACCTATGCGGATAAGGCCATTGACGCGGCCCTGGGCGACGCGCAGGCGGCCGAGGAGATGTTCAGCCGAGACACCTTTTTGCAGGCGCTGGAAAGCGGCCTTTCCGGCGGCGCTTCCGGCGCGCTGGGCGGCGCTGTGGGCACCCAGCTGGGCAGGATGAGCGCGGCGCTGGAGGCGGAAGGACAGACCGGACAGCGGAATGGACCCTCTCCGTCAGCGCAGGGCGCTGACAGCTCTCCCGAGGGGGAAGCCTTGGGGGACGAACTCCCTCAGCCGCCTACGGGCGACAGCTCTCCCGAGAGGGAGAGCTTGGGGCTGGAACGACAGACGGAAGCGCAGACAATGCAGAACAGCAACCCGGCGGTGCAGCAGCTGGCCGAAGCGATGGACAGCGGGACCCTGACAAGCAGGACCATCAAGCTGTTTACCCCGAACGCGGCCAACGAAGCGAACCGCGCGGCCTTTGCCGAGGCATACGGGATGGAGCTGCCCGAAACGGCGGCACAGACCCGGCAGGTGCTGCGGCAGATGGAAGCCGAGCGGAGCACGGCGCAGGAGGAACAGCAGGCACCGGAAGCTGTGAAGCAGGAGCAGACCAGGGAGCTGCAGGGCAGCGGCCGGAAGATCCGGGACGGCGTGATGACCACATGGAACCCGGACGGGACCGTGGAGACGCAGGTGCTGGATCCGGAGATGGCTGCGCGGGCACAGGCGGAGCAGCCGGCGCAGGCGGCACAGAAGCGGACCGTGGAAAACACCGGGGAAACGGTGGAAACTCCCGCAGTCTCGCATTCGCTCGACAGCTCCCGCGGTGAGGGAGCCTTTGCACACCAGGCGGAACCGGCAGCCCTGCGGGAGACGGCCGGGCTGGAAGTGCGCAGCGAGGGCGCGCAGAAGAGCAGCGTACAGCGGGAGCTGCTGCGCTGGAAGGTGAGCGAGGGCGCGGCACAGACGCTGAGCCGGAACATGCCGGCCGGCATTGCGGACGAGAGCCGGTATGCGGCGGCGGCCTCCAGCCTGTACCGGCTGGGACAGATGGAGGACGTGACCACCTTTGAAAAGGCTATGGAGCTGGCGAAGGGCATGAACGGCCTTGCGGTGAACACGGACTATGTGCTGGCACAGCCCGGCGGAGAAGCGGCGCTGAAGATCGCGTGGCTGCAGGGCAAGGGCGAAGCGGAAGCCGGGGCCGTGCAGACCGGGACACCGGGCGGTGCGCTGAGCGCAAAGAGCGTGAGCGGTAGCGGACGGGTGCTGTACAAAGGCACCATGCGCACGGCAGACGAGGTAGCCACAAAGCTGATCGAGCTGAACGCGCGGGCGACCGACACCGATGCGGTGCTGAAGGCAGTGCTGGAAGGCGATGAGCGGGTGAAGGCCTATGTGGACACGGCTGCCGGACAAATCTTTTTTGCAGACAGCGCGGGAGACGTGTTCGGCACCGTGCTGCACGAGGACTGGCACTGGTATAACGCTTTGGACACTGAGGGCGCAAAGGCTGTGCAGCAGCATGTGCTGGAGTATCTGGCCAAGAGCGAGGGCTTTGAGAACATCGACGAGCTGATCCGGAATAAACTTTCCGACTACGCACAGCAGGGCCTGACCTACGGCGAAGCGGCCGAGGAAATGGTGGCCGATGCGTGGCGCGGCATCTTTGACAGCGAGGAGAGCTTCAAGCGGTGGGTGGAGTTCCAGCGCGGGCAGGCGGAGAAGAACGCAGGCCAGGCGGGGACCATCCGCAAGGTGATGAATGCGGTGAAGGACCTTTTGAGCGACATCGTGAGCCGGGCTAAGGAAGTGCTGGCGAAGGACCCGGAGAACCGGGCGGCCCTGAAAGCGCAGCGGTTGGCGGAAGCCGAGAAGCGGGCGCTGCAGGACGAATATTTTGCTCACGCGGAAAAGGCCATGGACAACCTGCGGGCGGCAAAAGAAAACGCCGCAGCCCTCAAGAGTGAGGGTGCGGCGCAGGGGGTGCGGTTCCAGCTGCACGAGGGAAAAGATTCTCTGGTGGAGCAGATGAACGGCCATCTGGACGAATTGGAAGAAATGAAACCGGTGGCGACAATCGAAGGAACAGAGGTGTCTTTCGGAAAAACGCGAAACGAAAACATTTCCAATGTTGAAGAATTCTTTGATTCTATAGGAAACAAAGTGATTCGTGAAAACTTCGGAACGGTGGAGTTGACAAAGAGCGGTGCACGTGCAACGGTGCAGCATGGGAACAGCAAAGCAAAACAGGTTGCGGTTGCTGCAGTCCCCGAAGTAATTCAAAAAGGAAAGCAAATCGGGTATGAGCAAAACTGGCAGGGACGAGGGTATGATACTTATGTCTTTGCAGCGCCCGTCGAAATTGACGGAACAAAGCTGTATGAAGGCGTGATTGTAAGAGAATACACCCGGCAGAATGGCATGAAGAATTTCTATGTTCATGAGGTATGCTGGACAGATGGAAGCTATGTGACGTTTGACACTGAGGGAAATATGACAAAAAAAGAAGATACTCCCACACAGCTCCCGAAAGCTGTGCGGAGCACCCTTGCGGATGCTCAGGAAGTATCTTCTGACACTACTATAGCACAAACCTCTGCCAAAAGCAAGGAAAACAATGCAGCTGTGCAGAAAAATGTGCGCTATCAGCTGGCGGAGCAGGATGAGCTGGCAAAGCTGCGCACCGAACAGCAGCAGCTGACCAAGCAGCGCAGTGCCCTGAAGGAAGAACGCAGTGCATGGCTGAACAGTGCCGAAGTGCAGCGGATCGAGGCAAAGAAAAAGGCGCTGGGCGTTTTTTCCGCAGAGGGCAAGGCCTACCGGGACAGCGCAGAATACCAGGACTACCTTGCAAAGCGCAAGGAGTACAACAGCCGCCTGGCCGCGCTGGAAGAGCGGGACAGCGCCCTGACGGAGCAGATGAAAGCAGCCAATGAGCGTCTGCAGCAGCGGAAGGACGCCCAGGCCAAGGATGCACAGAACGCCTACAATGCCAGAGCCAAAGCGTACGGCGGCAATGCGGAGTACCGGCGGATGTTGGCGAAGGAGCAGTTCGGCGTGACGGAAGAATTCCGGCGGGCAGGGTACATTCTGCCGGACGGCCAGATGCTGGACTTTGCCCAGAATGACCGTAGCCGGGACACCGACCACCGGGAAATTCTGGAGGTGTTCGGCCCGGCGGAAGTGAAGAACGGCACGGAAGCTCTGAATGAGTTTTTGCTGGACGGCAATGTGCGTGTGATGGCCGAGGCACCGGGCGTGGACATTTCGGCGGACACGGCCCCCACGGCGCAGCAGCTGGAACAGATCCGGAAAATGGCCGAGCAGCTGAGCGGCGAGCGCGGGCAGTTCACGCTGGACATCTCCACAGCAGACGGCAGGGTTGCCGCCAGCAAGGAATACAGCGGGCGTGTGGATGCGGACAAGGTGGTGCGGGAAATCCGGGACTATTACAGGACCGGGGAGCTGGCACAGGAAAGCGAGTTGGCAAGATTCCGCTACCAGCTGGCAGAACAGGCGAGCCGGGACGCGAAGCGGAACGAGCAGCAGCAGGCCAGCCGGGTGATCGCCGAGAAGGCGGCGGCGCTGGACACACTAAGCCAGTTCTTTGGGCTGACGCGGGGCGTGACAGTAAGCCGGAGCGCGGTGGAGGAACTGGCCGGGCGCTGGCTGAAGGCAAACGGCAGCAAGACCGACCGGGCGAAGCTGGCAGAAGAGACCGAAGTGCTGGTGAATTACCTGAAGGCGGACGGCGCGGACATGGAGAAGGCCGAGGCACTGGCGGAGACGCTGGCAGGAGAAATCCAGGACGGGGCAATGTACCGCAACAGCGAGCTGTGGGACGAGTACCCGGAACTGCACAAGCTGGAGTACACCGTGAACAGGAACGGGCAGGCAAAGGCCGAGCTTGTGAAGCGGTACGGCAGCTGGAGCGAGGCGGTGGCCGAGGCACGGCGCCACGGCGTGGCCCTGCGGCAGGCCGAAGGCGTGCGGGACGGCAACCCGGCGGAGCAGTATGAGAGCCTTGTGAATGATGACCGCGCCGTGGGCGGCGTGACCGATGGAGCCAAGGCGCTGTGGAAGCAGGCCGCAGAGCAGGCCGGTGTGGCGGGCAGTCAGAGCTTCGAGAGCACCGAGTGGCTGGACGTGCTGATGAACCTGCACGACGCCATCAAGCCGAAGACCATGAGCCGCTTTGCGGACAAGGCCGAGTATGAGGACGCCAGAATGGAGCTGGCGGGCAGGATCATCGGGGATATCATGCAGCTGCCCCAGCTGACCGATGCCGAGGCTATTTTTGAGGGCATCCAGCGGCACAACCTGGAAGCGGCGAAGGCGGCTGCCGGAGACGCGGCGCGGGCGGCCGAGGTGGAAAAGGGCCTGCGGGGCGTGCAGAAGGTGCAGAGCCGGGAATTCAACCGGCGGCTGGCCGAGAACCAGCGCACAGCGGGCCGGAACGCCGAGGTGCAGCATGTGAGCGAGCTGCAGAAGCGGAACGCGAAAGCGGAAAAGCAGCTGGACGCGAACCTGGAACTGCTGGGCGTGGACGTGAGCAACGTGGGCGATCTGAACGAGAAGCTGACCGTGCTGCGGGAGACCTACGAGCGGGAATGGAAAGCCGAACGCAAGCGGATGCGGACCGAACTGCAGCAGATGCGGGACGAGGCAAGGCTGGAGGTGCGGCAGCTGCGGGGCGAGAACGCCGACCTTGCCCGGCAGGTGCGGGACGAGCAGCGGCGTGCGGACAAGGCCGAGTACAGCCTGATCGTGCAGGAAAACGAGATCATGGAATGGGAGGAAGAGAACCAGCGGAAGGCCGAGGCCTGGCAGCAGAAGCAGGCGCAGCGGAACGCACTGGCCGCCGAGGTGGCACGCCAGCAGCGGGATGAGGAGATTGCCATTGCGAAGCGGGTGGCCGAGAAGCGGGTGCAGAAAGCGCGGGACGGCCGGAAGATGGACGAGCTGAAGCGGGGCATCCGGCAGGATGCGGCGGCGCTGAACCAGATGGTGCTGCGGCCGAGCAAGGGCAAGTATGTGAGCCAGCGGCTGATCGTGCAGGCGGCGGAGGTGGCAAAGATCGCCGACATGACCGTGCTGAACGACCGGGCTGTGAACCAGCTGACGCGGCTGCAGAACAGCATCCAGGCGAGCATGGGCAGCGAGGGCAGCCCCACGGCCATGACCACCGAGTGGGAGCAGACCGGGGTGCCGAAGCTGATCACGGCGCTGCAGACCGACCTGACGGCGTGGAAGGATGCAAAGCTGGCCGACTTACAGGCAAAGCTGGCGGAAGCCGAGGCGCTGCCCTACAGCGAGAAGGCACTGGCCTTGCAGGAGCGGCTGCGCAAGCGGATCCGGGAGACCGAGAGCCGCACCTACCTGCCCATGACGGTGGACCAGATGCGGATGCTGAAGGCCATCACCAGCGCGACGCTGCATGTGATCCGGAACGAAAACAAGACCGTGAGCCTTGCGAAGGCCGAAGAGGTGAGCAAGATCGCGGACGAGGCAGCCTATGAGGTGACGCTGAGCAAGGGCAACCACCCCGGCGGGGCGCTGGACGGGCTGCAGAACCTGCTGACCAAGTACAACCTGGACATGCTGGGGGCCGAGCGGGTGCTGCGGATGCTGGGCGGCTACAAGAACGGCGGCCAGATGGAGAAGATCGGGCAGATGCTGAACGACGGCCAGTACCGGCAGACGAAGATCACCATCGAGGGCGAGAAGCTGTTTGCGGACGTGACGGGCGCAAAGCACGCCAAGGAAGCGCAGGCCTTTGCCGGGCCGGGTGCGGACCTTGTGGACGTGGGCCTGAGAGACACGGACCACAACGCGGTGCCGCTGACCCATGCGCAGCTGTGCAGTTTGTACATGCACCTGCAGAACAAGGACAGCTGGGAGCACCTGATGACCGGCGGCATGGTGGTGCCGGATGCGCAGCTGTACAGCAAGGGCGACGTGGAGCAGGCCTACCAGAAGGGACAGCTGGTGCAGCTGGGCATGCTGAGCGACGGACACGGGGAAGCCATGGCGGACACCATCCTGAACACGCTGGAAGCGGCCATGACCGACTACGACCGGGCGTGGTGCGCGGACATGAAGGAGTTTTTTGGAAACTACACCACGAAGCTGATCAACGAGACGAGCCTACAGCTGGTGGGCTACAAGCGGGCCACCGTGCAGAACTACTACCCCATTGCGGTGGACAAGGCTGCACTGGCGACCGAGATCGACGGAGTGAAGCTGGACGCGACCATTGAGGGCCGGGGCTTTTTGAAGAACCGTGTGAAGAGCAGCAAGCCCATCCTTTTGGAAGAGCGCTCGAGCGTGGTGCAGCGCAGCCTGCGGGACACGGCAGCCTATGCGGGACTGGCCGCGCCCATCCGGGACGTGCAGAAGATCCTGAACGCAGGGGTGGAGACCCGGGACGGCGTGAAGACCCTGAAAAATGGCGTGATCAAGGAGCAGTGGGGCACGAAGGCCGTGAGCTACCTGGACGATCTGATGACCGACCTGCAGACCACCCAGCGGCACCGCTCCAACGGCGTGAGCCGGATGCTGAGCACGCTGCGGGGCAACTACGCGGGGGCGGTGCTGACCCTGAACCCGGGCGTGGCCATTGCACAGGCGGCGAGCCTGCCGACGGCGGCGGCCGTGCTGGGCGGGGACACCATGGCGTCGGTGATGCCATTTGTGAGGGACACTATGACGTCGGTGGTGCCCTTTGTGAAATCGAAGCAGAAGGCAGCGCTGAAAGCAGAAATTGCAGAGCACGGGGACGTGCTTTTGCAGTGGCGGCAGCGCGGGACCGGAAAAGGCGAGCTGCAGAGCATCGGCAAGCGGGAGACGCTGGTGCAGAAGGGCATGGACAAGGTGCCCGGATGGCTGACCGGGTGGATCAACGGCATGGACGAGATCACGGTGGCAGCCCTGTGGGAGGGCAGCAAGGCCTATGTCAAAAACCACGCGGCGGAATTCGAGGGCGCGGGAGAGACCGGCAGCCCGGCATACTGGGAGGCGGTGAACCGCACCTACCAGAAGGTGATCGAGCAGACCCAGCCGAACTACACCGTGATGCAGCGGGCAGGCATCCAGCGCAACCCGGACGAGATGGTAAAGACCTTTACGATGTTCACGACCCAGCGCTTCCAGAATGCGGGCATCCTGATCGACGCGGTGGGCGACTGGAAAGCGCAGGCGGCGCGGTACAAGGCGGACGCCAGCGACGCGAACAAGGCAGAGCTGCAGCGGGCGACAAAGCAGCGGGACCGGGCCATCCTGAGCCAGGCGGCGCAGGTGGCGGTGTTTGCCATGATGAAGATCGGCGCGGACTTCCTGCTGCACCGGTGGGACCGGGAGCAGGACGAGAACGGCGACGTGACCCTGAAGAGCATGGTGAGCCGCTTTTTCTCGCTGTCCACCGAGAGCACGATGGGCAACTTCCTGTTTGGCAGCGAGCTGTACAGCCTGATCGACAACGCCATCGAGGGCAAGGATTACGACGTGATCAGCGCCACGAACATCAGCGCGGTAAACGACATGGCGTCGGATGTGGTGAAGTTTACGGCGGAGCTGAAGAAGGACACCAGCGAGATGGACGAGGCGGAGCTGGAAAAGCACCACAAGAAGCTGATGGAGAAGGGCATGGCCCTGATCGAAAACGGCTTTGAGATCGTGGGGGTGCCCTACGGCAACGGCCGGAAGATGGTGGACGCAGTGCGCGGGTACTGGGACGATGCGCAGAACGTGGCGCAGGGCGGAAAATTTAGCTTCAACAGCCTGCCGGAGAGCGCGACCGGGCAGTATGACCGGCTGTACAATGCCTATGCCAGCGGCGACGCGGACGAGGCACAGGCGGCGGTGGAGAAACTGGTGGCCATGGGCAAGGAGGGCGAGATCTACAAGCAGCTGAAGACCCGGCTGAAGAAGTACGACGCCGACACCCGGGCGGCGGCAAAGGCACAGATGGAAGGGAACGAAGCCGAGCGGTACCGGCTGGAGACGGAGACCATCGAAGCGCTGTACGACGTGCTGGGCATCCGGAAGAATGTGAAGGAGGACGCGCCGAAGCGGGAAGCCGTGATCGACTGCGTGACCGGGGCCGTGAATGCACTGGAGACCGAGATGCTGAAGGGCGACGCGGGCGACATGTACGCGGACCTGGGCGAGGCGGTGGACAGCCGGAAGGCGCAGGACGTGCAGGCCGAGTACGACCGGCTGATGAAGGCCGGACGGACGCCGAGCAGCGTGAAGAGCAAGCTGACCGAGCTGGCAAAGCCGGAGTATCTGGCGGGCAGCGATGCGGACAAGCAGCAGCTGGCCGACGTGCTGCTGGCCCTGACCGACACGGACGGAAACGCCCTGTACACGGAAAAGACCTTTGCGCAGTGGGAAAAAGCGGCGGAGAAGGCAACACAGGCGGAACCGGAAGAGGACCCGTATGCACTGCTGCGGTGACGACCAGATGCCAACCAAGTGCCAACCAAGTGGCAGCCATCCGGTGACGCTTTGTCACCAATAGAAAGCACCCCGGCGGGCAAGACCTGCCGGGGTGCTTTTATAAAAGTACACGGTTTTTTGCGGGGCAGCGGGACGGTAGACTGGGAAAAAAACGGAAGGAGGAAAAGACCATGCAGGTAAGGATCGTGGAAAAGCGATTCGGTGGGGTGGAGTTTGCCCCGGAGATGAAGGTGCTGCACCTGGGCGGGCAGAGCAGCGCGAACGTAGAGCGGCTGGAATTTACCCTGCCGGAGAGCTGGCAGGGCAAGAGCGTGACGCTGCACATCCAGCGGCAGGACGGCACCCTGCCTGCCCCCATTTTGCTGGACGAAGCGCACAGCTGTGCGGTGGGCAAGGAGTTTACCGCGTCGAGCTGCGGCAGCTGGATGCTGCTGGCCCTGGGCGAGGACGGATTCCGGGCGCTGACACGGCCGGCAAAATACGACTGCTACGAGACGCTTGCCACCGACGGCGACGCGGAGATCAGCCCGACGCAGTACGAGACCTTTGTGGCGCGGGTGCTGGCGTACTCGAACAGTGCGGCGACCAGCGCGCAGGAAGCGCGGAACAGCGCAGGTGCGGCCGCGAAGGATGCGAAGAGAGCCGAGGCAGCACGGACAGAAACGGTGACGGCGGCCGGACAGGCCGGGGCGGCACAGAAAGCGGCAGAAAGCGGCGCAGCCCGGGCCGAGGCGGCAGCCGATCGGGCGGAGAAAACGGCACCGGCGGACGGGCCGGTGAAGAGCGTGAACGGCCAGGGCGGCGTGGTGACCCTGACGGCGGCGGACGTGGGTGCGCTGGAAGCGGGCAGTGCGGACTATGTGGAGCGCATCGAGCTGAACGGGCAGGTGATGACCCTGACCATGGGCGACGGCAGCACACGGACGCTGCAGACCAAGGACACCACGGCACTGGATGTGATGACCGGCGTGCTGGGCGTGGAACACGGAGGAACCGGAAAGGACACAGCCCTGACGGCGGAGGATGTGGGAGCCTACGGCAAGAATGAGACCTACGCAAAGACGGAGGTGTACAACCAGGAAGAGGCCGACCAAAAGTTCGGCACGCCTGCCACGGCTGACCAGCTAGGCTCCGTAAAAGTTGGCGCTGGCCTCGGCGTGACAAATGACGGCACCCTGAGCGTGACCGGCGTCAACGGCTTTACGGTCAAGGCGCAGACCACCGACCCCGGCGTGGGCAGCGCCCTCGACACAGGCACTGTCCTGCTGGTGTACGCATAAGGAGGTGGGCGCATGAGCATCTATCTCGGTGCCGGTAGCACGGCACACAAAATGTCCAAACTTTATGTGGGCGTGGGCGGTCAGGCCCGGCAGGTGCAAAAGGTGTACGTCGACATAAATGGTCAAGCCCGGCTCGTCTACCAGAGCGGCACGCCCTTGGGAAATAAACCGGTTGGCAAAAAGGTGTTTTTTGACGTAGATAACATCCGTACAGAATGGATCATTGTGCATCAGGGTCTACCGGGCGATATGTACGACGCAAGCTGCTTTGGAACGTGGCTGCTGTGCAACTCCACAAGGTTCACGGGATCTTATAAATCCAGCGGTACCGGGTACGCGAATTCCGATTCACAAATATACCTGGAAGACACGTTTTTCAGGATGATCAAAGCGGATATCAAGCCGCTGATCAAGAAGGTGCGAATCCCTTATATGGGCACCGAAAGTTTTCCTATGGAGGAGGACCGGAGAGAGGGGGCGGATGGCCTGGCAACAAAGGTCTTTCTGCCCAGTATCACGGAACTGAATGGAGCCCTGACCAACACATATAAAGAGGGTGCGGCGCTGAGCTACTTTCGTACCGAGGCAACAGCCAGAAGAAAATGGTCCCGGCCTTACTGGACCCGGACGCCTACGAGCGGTGGATGGACTCCGAGTAAGGCGGCGTATGTTACCGCAGACGGGGCGTTAAAGGGTAACAGCGCAAAGTCCAGTTACAGCTACCGCCCAATTTTGGTGCTGCCGCAAGAGGTGCTTGTGGACGAGAGCGGCAATGTGATTGGATAAGGAGGCACTGTATGGACACTAAAATCAAGCCCGGTTACACCGCTCCGGCGGCAAAAGCCGATTACACCGCCATTGCGCAGGCCGTGAGCGAGCACAACGATGCCGCACAGCCCGGCCAGCACTACTGGGGCGTTGCACTGGCAGACGGCACCTACATGGTGTACGAGGCGGGCACGGTACCGCCCCCGCCGACCGCCGAAGAGCTGGCCGCGAAGGAAGCCGAGCGCAAAAAGGCCGAAGAGCGGGAGAAGCTGCCGGAGACGGTGGCGGCGCTGCAAAAAGAAAACGAGATGCTGAAACAGTGTCTGCTTGAAATGAGCGAGACTGTTTATGCATAAAATCACACAAAAATTAGAAAGGTTGGTATTTATGATGGCGATGTTATGGGCACAGGAGATCATGAGCTGCGAGACCACCGAGGAGGCAAAGGCGCTGTATGAGCGCTGCCCCCGCCTGCTGAAGGCGAAGGTCAAGGCGCTGCTTATCAAGAGCGGCTTTGAAGAGATCGTGGAGGAAACCGCCGATGAGTAAAACCATCATGGATGTTTCCCGCTGGCAGGGCAGCATTGACTGGGCAAAGGTCAAGGCGTCCGGCCAGATCGGCGGCGTCATGATCCGCGCCATGGGCAACAGCGCCGACGGCAAGGCAAGCAAGCCTTACATTGACCCGCAGTTTGCCCGCAACTACGCCGAGTGCACACGGCTGGGCATCCCGGTGGGTGTGTATGGCTACTTTAAGGCCGTCAACAAGGCGGAGGCGGATAAGGAACTGGCCTTGCTGAAAAGCGCTCTGACCGGCAAAACGCTGGGTCTGCCGGTGGCCGTGGACATCGAGGACAAGCTGCAGGCAGCCCTGAGCAAGGCAGCCCTGAGCGACATCGTGGCCCGCTGCCTAAGCGCGGTGGAGAGCTGGGGCGTGTACGCCATGCTGTACACCGGCTTGTATTTTGCGCAGACCAATTTGTACATGACCGGCGCGGCCCTCAAGCCCTATGATGTGTGGCTGGCTGCATACCGCAAGGAAAAACCTGAACCGGGCTGGCCCTTTGGTATGTGGCAGTACACCAGCGCGGGCACCGTGCCCGGTGTGAGCACCGGAGTAGACCTCAGCGTGGCCTACAAGGACTACGCGGGCATCATCCAGCGGGCCGGGCTGGGGCAGGTCAGGGGGTGAGACCAATGCAGCAAGTTTTTGCCTACATCTCTGCCCACTGGATGGAGGGAGCCATCTGGCTGCTGGGCATCGGCTGGGGCTACCTGATCAAAAAGGTCACCGAGTACCGGACCATCAAGGACGGCCTTCTGGCCATCATGCACGACCGGCTCTACCAGTCCTGCACCCACTACATCCAGCAGGGCGGCATCGACACCGCAGGCCTGAAAAACTTGGAGTATCTCTACAAAAGCTATCACGCCCTGGGCGGCAATGGCACGGGCACCGAGCTGTACAACCGCGCCAAGGCCCTGCCCATCCGTGACTGATACACCCACACAAGCCCGGCAACGCCGGGAGAAAGGACAAACCATGAATAACCTGAACAACAAGATCTCCGCCGGTACCATCGCCCGCACCGCCTGCCTGCTGCTGGCCCTGACCAACCAGATCCTCAGCGCCTGCGGCAAGCCCGTGCTGCCCATCGAGAGCGCCACCGTGGAGCAGCTGGTCACCGCTG
>OGKX01000775.1_pt1 | contig 16061 bp, 10 predicted proteins | sample 1572541 | NCBI WGS metagenome assembly OGKX01 (sample SAMEA2581982, study PRJEB24529) | metagenome | biome: Human gut stool | place: China | collected 2011
TGGGCTTTGCGCATAAAAAAAGGCTGTGTCAGCGTTTTGACACAACCTCTTTTCTATTATCTAAAATACTACTTTCTATCAGTTAACACCTTTATCGAATCCCGTTTTATAATATTAGGTTTCAAAAGAATCTCCGAATGTAATTCAGTTTCTTCCAAAATCTTCTGCATCAACATTTTTACAGCAATAATGCCAATATTCTCCAGTGATTGTGCAATACGAGTAATAGGAGGGTTCAAATAGTCCAGATATAAGTTATCATCAAACGAAATGATAGACATATCTTGAGGAATTCTCACTTTATGCTCATTTAATGCTTTGACGGCTCCCAAAAGAATTGTACTACTTAACGCAAATATAGCAGTAGGTTTTGTGGTAGAGTTCAGAGCCAACTTAGTCTCAATATAACCATTCTGAATCGAGAACTCATTTCCTCTTATCATTGCGTTATCCTGATAACCAGCTTCGCGAAGCGCATCAACATACCCGCGCACACGTTCTTTAGTTGTTATAGAGATACTTGGTCCCTGAATACAGAGAATCTTACTATGCCCCGATTCTAATAATAATTTCGTTGCCTGATAAGCACCTACATAATTATCAGTAGCTACGTATGGCAAATTATGCTTCTCAAAATAGCGGTCAATTAGCACAATCGGAGTTTTAGTACTAATTTCCTCGAGTTTAGAAGGGTTTTCACCGGTTGGAACCAAAATAATGCCGTCTATTTTACGCGATAGAAGCGAATCGATAGCCTTATTTTCCTGAACAGGATCTTCTAGGGTATCAATAAGCATAACAGTATAATTATAACGTTGTGCTTCACGGATGACAACACTTGCTATATTGGCAAAAAAAGGATTATCTATGTGCGGTACAAGAAGGCCTATAGTATATGTCGTGTTGTTGCGCAAACTTTGCGCAACTATATCAGGCTGATAGTCCAATTCTTTAACGGACTGCAAAATAACCTCCTTAGCAGACTGGCTGATCCTATATTTCTCTGATTTCCCATTTAACACTCTGGAAATCGTAGAGATAGAGTACCCAGTTTTCTTTGATACATCAATCAGAGTTTTCTTCATTACTGGTTGTTTTTTGCAAAAATAACATTTTATTTGAGAAAAAAGCAAGAAAAATATTTTGTTTTGAAAAAAATTTCTATATTTGCACAAACGATTGCGCATCGTTTACGATTCAATTCGCCTTAATACTTAATACTCATTATATGGACACAAAGAAGAAAATCGTAGTGATAGGTAGTAGTAATACGGACATGGTTATCAAATCAGACCGTCTACCAAAACCAGGAGAAACAATTCTGGGAGGAAACTTCTTAATGAATCATGGCGGCAAAGGAGCTAACCAAGCCGTAGCTGCTGCAAGACTAGGAGGAGATGTCACTTTCATATGTAAAATAGGGAATGACATTTTTGGAAATGAAACCTTGGAAATGTTTCACAAAGAAAAGATCGACACTACTTATGTAGGAATTACCCCGCAGGAACCGTCAGGAGTAGCTCTTATCAATGTCGACAAAAAAGGGGAAAACTGTATTGTTGTTGCTTCCGGAGCCAACGGGACTTTATCTATTGATGACATACAGCATGCAGAACCTGCCATCAAACAGGCATCCATCGTCATCATGCAGTTGGAAACTCCAATCGAGAGTGTCACTTATGCAGCCAAAATGGCGAAAAAAGATGGAATTACCGTTATATTAAATCCCGCCCCTGCCCCTACCCAACAACTGCCTGACGAGTTATTAGCCAATGTCGACATTCTTATTCCTAATGTCACAGAGGCTGAAATCATCTCGGGAATGCACATTACAGATGATGAATCGGCAAAAGAAGCGATTCGTTATATTAGTTCGAAAGGCATAAAAACTGTCATTATTACGATGGGAGCCAAAGGAGCTCTCGCCTATGAAAACAATGAGTTTATCCACATTCCAGCCTTCAAGGTAGAAGCAGTAGACACAACCGCTGCCGGAGATACATTCTGCGGCGGATTGTGCGTAGCTCTGTCTGAGGGCAAAAATCTAAAAGATGCAATTATATTTGCAAGTAAAGCCTCTTCTATTTCTGTTACCAGAATGGGAGCACAAGTATCTATACCTTTGAGAAAAGAAATACAATAATCATCCTTAATTCTGTTATTATGATAAAACAATGTTCAATCCACGGTCTATTGACAAGTATGTTGTTAATAGTATTTTCTTTGATGAGCAATGATGCTATTGCCCAGAAGGCAATAAGAGGTACAGTCCTCGATGAAGCAAATGAACCCATTATCGGTGCCAGTGTCCTTGTTAAAGGTACAACAAATGGTTCTATTACAGGAGTTGATGGAACCTTCAATGTAAAAGCGAATCCTTCTGATGTATTGGTTATATCTTATGTAGGTTATGCAACTGTTGAACAACAAGTAGGAAATCAGACACAGCTTGTAATACACCTGCGCGAAGACTCGAAAGTGCTTAATGACGTTGTAGTAATCGGCTACGGCTCTACCACAAAGAAAGAGCTTACAGGATCGGTTACCAGCATGAAGAAAGATGACCTCAATCCCGGAACATTCACCAATGCTATGGGAATGTTGCAAGGAAAAGTGGCAGGATTACAAATTATCAACCCGAACGGTGCTGATCCGACAGCCAAATATGAAGTATTACTTCGCGGAACAAACACACTTTCCGCAGGCCAAGGTCCATTAATTATTATTGATGGGGTGGCAGGTGCAGATATCAGAAATATCAACTTCCAGGAAGTGGAATCTATAGACGTATTAAAAGATGGTTCGGCAGCTGCTATTTATGGAACAAGAGGTACGAATGGAGTAATCATCGTCACAACTAAACGTGCAAGAAGTGGCAAAACGGAAGTTTCTTATGATGGACAACTCACCGTGGGAGTCGTTTCACGCAGAGCAAAACCTTTATCGGCAAGCGAATACAAATCTGTTATCAAGGAGTATCGCCCAGAATTGGAAAGTTATATCTTTGACAGTGATACCGATTGGTTTAAAGAAATTACGCAAACTCCGTTCAGCCATAAGCACAACTTGTCTATATCCGGAGGTTCCGAGAAGTTCTCACATCACACTTCTTTCAATTATGAAAAGAGCGATGGCTTGCAAAAGCACAATAGCTCCGAAAAGCTAATGGCACGTACCAATATTCGCCAGTCATTATTAGATAAATGGGTCGATTTGGATTATAACCTGAATATCATTCATCGCAAATACAGCCCTTCCTCTACAAGTGCTTTTATGCAGGCATTTACCCATAATCCAACAGAGCCTGTTTATGACGACAGCGATCCGGATGCCGGAGGATATAGCCGTATCAAAGCAATGGAATATTACAATCCGGTAGCGATCATTAACGAAAGGAACATGGAAAGTAAGAATGATAATTATGGTGCAAATATTCGTGCTACTCTAAACATTTTGCCTATAAAAGGATTAAAATGGGAGAACTTTGTTTCATACGACAAGGAACAATATGAGACACGTGAATACTACACACATTATTATCCAAGTTTAATAGGAACAAACGGGCAAGCCTATATTGAAAACTATCAGGAAAACGATACACAATATGAGTCTACTTTAAATTACTCGAATATTTTCGGAAAACATTCCATTCAGGCATTACTCGGATATACATACCAGTATACTTATAGCACATCTGCATCCATGACAAATTCCGGTTTCGACTTCGATGACAACCAGACTCATAACATCGGAACAGGAACGAATCTAACTGAAGGCAAAGCCAGCATGTCGTCCAATAAAGAAGATAATACATATATCGGATTCTTCGGACGTTTTATGTACAACTACGATGATAAATATCTTTTGTCTGCTTCACTACGTCGTGATGGCTCCAGCCGTTTCGGTGACAATAATAAATGGGGATGGTTCCCGGCTGTCAGCGTAGGTTGGCGTATTAATAAAGAGAAATTCCTCTCGAATGTCAAATGGATCGATGATTTAAAATTGAGAGCCGGATACGGAGTTACCGGTAACCAGGATTTCTCAAACTACAAATCTTTGATGATGATGACTACAGCCGGTAAATTCTATTACAATGGCCAATGGATCAATACTTATCAACCTGCGAGTAATGCAAATCCGGATCTAAAATGGGAGAAAAAAGCAGAGTTCAACGTTGGTGTTGATATGACAATGTTTGATAACCGCCTCTCGTTCACTTTCGATTATTACAAACGGACTACATCAAACTTGCTATATGACTACATCGTGCCAACACCTCCTTATGTATATAATACCTTGTTTACGAATGTTGGAAAAGTTACTAATGAAGGAGTTGAATTAACAATATCCGGTACACCTTTTAACACTAGAGACTTTACATGGAATACCTCACTTACCGTTTCGCACAATAAAAACAAATTGGTGAAATTCACCAATGATGAATTCACTAACGGAACATACAAAGTGGGATGGTCTACAAGTGCTGCCTGCTACACTCAACGTCTGATAGAAGGACAGTCATTGGGTACTTTCTATGGTCCTATATGGTTAGGAATTGATACAGATGGAAAAGATGTATTGCTAGGACAAAATGCAGACGGTTCCGTACCGGAAGAACAATGGGAAAAAATTGGCTGTGCTTATCCGGATGCCACTCTTAGCTGGAGTAATACCTTCAGATATAAGAAATTCGACTTGAGTTTCTCACTGCGTGCATCTATCGGCGGAGAAATTCTGAACAACTATGCGATGGAATATGAAAATCTAAGCAGCATCGGACTTAGAAATATCTCATCAAACTGGTTATCTCAAACGAATTTCACAAGTACGACCTATAAATATTCCTCCAAATATATAGAGGATGCTTCTTATTTAAAACTAGATAATGTTACCTTTGGATATACTTGGGATTTCACATCTAAAATGATAAAAAGACTAAGATTGTCTCTTACTGCACAGAATGTATTCTGTATCACCGGTTATTCTGGTGTCGACCCAGAAGTTGCCCTTTCCGGACTGGAACCCGGTATGGAAAGTTTGAGCTATTATCCGCGTACAACAGAATTTACTTTTGGAGTTAATATAGTATTCTAAAAAATAAGATTACCATGAAAAAGACAAATATAATATTAAGTTTCGTTATCTGTATATTATCATACGGATGTACCGATCTTAGCGAAACTGTATACACAGGAGTAGCGATGAATGACTTCTTTAAAAACGAGAAGGAACTGGTAGCCAATGCAGGTAGAGCATATACGAAATTACAAGGATACAATTCCGAACAAAGTTTATGGACACTGCTTTTACAAGCTTCTGATGAATGTGCTGTTCCCGCTTGTGGTGGTTCCTGGTACAGTAATGGACGTTATGAAGAAATCCAGACGAATAAAATTCCACCTGCAAATAAATTATTAACAAGGGGCTGGAACTGGATATTTAATGGTATTGCTGCATGTAATGAAATTATTTACGAAACGGAACTATCACCTATTCAGTTTGAAGGAAAAGAGAAGATTATAGCCGAAATGAAAATATTGCGTGCTTTCTACTATTACCAAGCCATTTCTTGTTGGGGAAACGTACCTTTCACAACTGACTACACGGAAACCGGATACCCGGAACAAAAAAGTCGTGAATATATTTTCAATTATCTGGAAAAAGAAATTAATGACAATATCGAGTTCCTAGACAGGGAGCCTTCAGATACTAATTATGGACGGGTCACACAAGCTGCCGCTTATTGTATTCTTGCGAAAATGTATCTGAATGCAGAAGCATGGTTCGGTACTCCAATGTATGACAAAGCAGAGAAAGCCTGTAAAGACATTATGGATATAGGTGCTTACAGCATTGAAGACTCTTATTCCACTAATTTTGATATTAAAAATGAAGATTCTAAGGAGAACATCTTTGTAATCCTGTATGACAGAGTATATACTAGCGGTGACAGTAACTCATTTTATCTGCATACGCTGACACTGGAAGCTGCATCACAAGCAACATTTAATATTCCGGCAGCTCCATGGTCGGGTTTTCTCTGCCAACCGGACTTTTTCCAAACATACGCAGAACAAGATCTTCGCAGAAGTCAGAGCTGGTTATACGGTCCTCAAGTAGACCTAAGCGGAAAGGATCTTGGTTTCGAATATACTCCTGTCTTCCTTGAAGAAAAATATTACAATAGCAACGGAGGACGTGGTACATACGACGGTGCACGCTGCTGGAAATGGCATTACCAGACTGATGGTTCTTTAAAAGAATATACAGTTAGTATGGACAACGACTTTGCCATCTTCCGTTATGCCGATGTTGTATTAATGTACGTAGAGGCCTTGGTACGACAAAACAGAACAAGCGAGGCTATCCAACTGGCAGACTTTAAGAAGATTCGTACAAGAGCTGGTCTTGATGCATATATTACAAGCCAATTGACGATTGATGAACTTTATGCAGAACGAGGCAGAGAACTGGCATGGGAAGGATGGCGCCATGAAGATATGATACGTTTCGGAAAATATCTGAAAAAATATTGGGCACACCCTGACCAAAGTTCAGAAACTTTTAGAAATGTATTTCCAATTCCTACGGATATTTTAAATGCAAATCCAAAATTATCTCAAAACAAAGATTATTAACCACAATTGGAAGGTTCACATAGAAAAGTGTACCTTCCAACAAATCAACCCTGATAAATATGAAAAAACCAATCATCTTTTTACTTGTTTTAATTACCAACATCTTATTTATCTCTGCACAAAAAATTTCAAAGACAGAGTTAAAAGACAAAATAGCCGGAGCTTGGATCGGGCAAATGGTAGGAAATATATATGGACTTCCTTTTGAGAACAAGTTTGTAGATGAACCTGCCCCGGAATCCAGATTTCCATTCGGTTACACTAAAAATATAGATAAATTGCAGAAGTATAATGGTGCATTCTCTGATGACGATACTGATGTTGAGTATATCTACTTACTATTAATGGAGAAATATGGTGTAGAACCTACTTATGCCAATATGCGCGAAGGATGGATGTATCATATCCGTGACCGTGTATGGTTGGCCAACAGGGCTGCACTTGGATTAATGCATCTTGGATTCACCCCTCCGTTCACCGGTGACGAAAATCTGAATCCCCACTGGTATCAGATCGACCCTCAATTGATTAACGAGATATGGGCGTATACAGCACCGGGAATGATTTCGTATGCTGCAGGAAAAAGTGACTGGGCGGCCCGTATCACAAGCGATTCGTGGGCGGTATCTCCCACTGTCCTATATGGTGCAATGTACGCTGACGCTTTTTTCTGCAAGGATATCCGCAAACTGATTACACGAGCCTTGAGAGAACTACCTGCTGATGACAGATATGCGATAGCTGTAAAAGAGATGATTGCTTTATATGACAAATATCCTAAAGATTGGGTAAAAGCACGTCAAATCATGGCTAAAAAATATTACATAGATGAACCGGCCATGACAAAAACAATCTGGAATGCTAATCTGAACGGATTATGCGGGATTTTGGCTATGTTGTATGGCGAAGGAGATTTCCAACGGACATTGGATTTAAGCTGTGCAATGGGATTTGACTGCGACAATCAGGCAGCCACTATCTCCGGACTTCTAGGAGTAATGTATGGCGCAAAGTCTCTTCCCGAAAGTTTGACTAAACCTATCGAAGGATGGGAAAAACCCTTCAACGACCGGTATATCAATATCACCAGATTTGATATGCCTGATGCTTCCATTGAAGACATGATTGAACGTACTTACAACAAAGCAATCGAACTGGTTTGCTCTAAAGGAGGAAAAGTGAAAGGTGATATGGTATATGTTAACCCCAAAGCACAATTCATTCCCCCGATGGAATTCTGTATCGGTCCGAATCCGGACTTGGAAATCGGACAGCCTACCGATTACTCATTTGCCTGCAGAACAAATGCTGATTTCAAATGGGAACTGGTAAAAGGTAAACTTCCAGCAGGAGTTACATTCCAAAACGGTAAACTGGCAGGAACTCCTACAGAAGCCGGAAAATATCCGATTACCCTACAATTAAGCGCAAATAACAAGAACTCAATCACTAAAGACTTTGAGTTATTAGTTAAAACCAAGAATATAGCCTCCAAGGCTGATACTATTTACGCAAATATCCGTAAACTGAACGAAGAGGTGCTCGATTCTTGCTGGATTACCTTTGGAAAACCGATGTACGCAACAAATGTAGAAGTAATTAATGACGGAGTCAAAGATGGCGTAGGATCTGTATTTTATTCATTAGCAGCCAAAAGTAATCTGCCTAAAATAGACTATTTCGGATACGGTTGGAAAGAAGAGCATAACATCAATATGCTTGTTTTAGATATGGGCTGTCTGGAGGAATTCGGAGGATGGTTTACTTCTCTAAACATTCAATATCTTGGAAATGACGGACATTGGTATGACGTAGGTAAATTCAAATCAACTCCGGCACTTCCCGAAACCGATATTGTATTTTTCCAACCTCCGTTTGCACAATATGTTTTGGAATTTCCGGCAGTAAAAACCAAGGGAATACGCGTACTAATGGATGCAAAAGTGCAGGAACACTGGCATAAATACACAAAGAATGTATCATCATTCATATCTATTACCGAACTAGGAGTTTACGAGAAATAAAGGAAGAGAAAAATGAGGAAAATAATTACGATATGTATCATAGGGCTTTTTGCTCTCAACGTACAGGCCCAGCCTGTAAAAACTTTAAAGTTATCTGATAAAGAACTTTTAGATAAGATTAAAGGAGGATGGGCAGGACAAACCATTGGTGTCGTTTTCGGAGCACCTACAGAGTTTAAGTTCACGGGAACTTATATTCAAGATTACCAGCCGATCCCCTGGGCGGAAGGTTACGTTAAATATTGGTGGGAAAAGAAACCCGGATTGTTCGATGATATTTATAACGATTGCACGTTTGTTGAGGCATTTGATGAACTTGGCCTGGATTGTTCACAAGAAGAACTTGCCAAAAGATTTGCATTCGCTGATTATCATTTGGCCCATGCTAACCAAGCAGGCAGATATAATATCCGCCAAGGTATCATGCCACCGGCTTCCGGTCATTGGTTGAATAACCCACATGCAGACGATCTGGATTTCCAGATCGAAGCAGACTTCATTGGTCTGATGGCTCCGGCAATGCTGCCGGAAGCATTGGATATCGCCTCCAGAGTAGGCCACATTATGAATAGCGGTGATGGTTTTTATGGCGGTGCTTTCGTAGCAGCTCTTTATAGCTCCGCTTTCTATGAAAAAAGTCCTGAAGCGATTCTAAAAACCGCAATCTCCGTTATACCTGAAAAGAGTACATTCCATCAATGTATTCAGGATGTAATCAACTTCCATTCTTTGCACCCGGACAACTGGAAAGATTGCTGGTACTTCCTGCAAGAAAAATGGAACTGCGATGTAGGATGTCCCAAAGGCGTATTTCTAAACTTTAATATTGACGCCAAGCTCAATTCCGCTTTCGTAGCATTAGCTATGCTCTACGGTAAAGGAGATTTCACCAACTCTGTCGATATTGCAACACGCTGCGGACAAGATTCTGACTGTAATCCGTCTACAGTCGGCGGTGTACTCGGCGTCATGTATGGGTATGATAAAATCCCTTCATTCTGGTTAAACCCTTTGAAAGAAGTAGAAGACTTTACATTTGAAGGAACGAATATGTCGTTGGCAAAAGCATACCAAATGAGTTTCGATCAAGCTAAACAACTCATAGTCAAAACAGGTGGAAAAGTATCTGGTGGGGAAATAGAAATTCCAATCAAAAAGGCGGACGTACTTCCTTTAGAACAAAATTTCGAAAACACCTATCCACTTTATAGAGAACGCAAAGACTGCTTCCTGACAGATACATTTGAATTTGATTTCAATGGTAACGGATTTGTTATCTGGGGCAACATTTGCTGCACAAGAAGTATTACTCCCGATTATATCAATCGTGTATCTACACGCCACATCGGTTCCGAGGTGTTCGGATTGGCAGAGCCCAATGACCCTTACGTTGCTAAAGTGGAAATATGGATTGACGGAGAACTGGACCATGTAGCAGCTTTACCCATGAGAAACACAGACCGCAAAGTAGAACCAGCCTGGAAATACCTCATGAAGGAAGGAAGACACCACGTTAAAATGAAATGGTTGAACCGCAAAAAAGACTACATTATTCGTATCAACGACATAATGTATTATTCAGAGAAAAAAGAACATGATAGATTTTACTTTAATAAATAAGTTAAGATGAAAAAAGTCCTGACTAACATCATTCTACTATTTACCTTTTCCATATCGGGAATGGCACAAATAGAATATGGAAAAACAGTTGAAATAAGTAAAGAGGTACTGCTCGACAAAATTAAAGGAGGCTGGGCCGGACAAACCATAGGATGCACCTATGGCGGTCCTACAGAATTTAAATACAGAGGAGCGATCATTCATGAGAAAACTCCAATAATCTGGTATGATGACTATTGTAAGGACATCTTTGCAGAAGATCCGGGATTGTATGATGATGTATATATGGATCTTACCTTTCTGGAAGTAATGCAAAAAGAAGGGATAAATGCCCCTGCCGAATCATTTGCCAAAGCCTTTGCAAACGCAGATTACAAATTATGGCATGCCAACCAGGCAGCCAGATATAACATATTGCACGGTATTATGCCACCAGCATCGGGACATTGGAAAAATAATCCGCACGCTGACGATATTGATTTCCAGATTGAAGCAGACTTCATTGGAATGATATGTCCGGGGATGGTAAATACCGCCTCCGATTTTTCGGACAAGATAGGGCATATCATGAACTACGGCGACGGATGGTATGGAGGTGTATACATGGGAGCAATGTATGCATTGGCTTACGTAAATAACGACATTTATACAATTGTCACGGAAGCTCTTAAAACAATACCCGAACAAAGTAAATTTCACCGTTGCATCATAGACGTTATTAAATATTGGAAACAATATCCCGATGACTGGCGTAAATGCTGGCTGGAAATAGAAAACCGCCATGCTTTTGAGATTGGCTGCCCGGAAGGGGTATTCAATGCATTTAACATTGACGCCACTATCAATGCGGCTTACTGTGTGATGGGACTTTTATATGGCAACGGCGACTTTTTCAAAACAATGGATATAGCCACTCGTTGCGGACAAGATTCCGACTGTAACCCGGCAACTGCCGCAGGAATTCTTGGAGTCATACAAGGCTACAAGGCTATCCCCGAATACTGGAAACCGGCACTCGAAAGATGTGAAAATATTAAGTTCCCTTACACAGATATCTCTTTAAGTTCTGTATACGACATTAATCTCAAACTATTGAGTGATGTATTAAAAGCAAACGGAGGAAAAATAAAAGGAGATAAATACTATACCACGATTCAGAAGCCAAAAACCGTAGCATGGGAAGTTTCTTTTGAAGGCTTATATCCTTCTGAAAGAAGAGTCATCAAATATGATCTCGGTACAGAAAAAACATTTGAGTTCAATGGCAAGGGAGTTGTTTTAATGGGGATGATCAGACAAGATGTTAAAGATAGTAATGACAATTACATCGCCATCCTGGAGGCCTACATTGACGGCAAGAAAGTAGAAACCATAGAAATGCCTTATGACTACATAAAAAGAAAGTATGACATTTTCTATAATTATGATTTAGAGGAAGGACCTCACAAACTGGTTATTAAATGGATTAATCCAAATGAAAAATATGCCGTTCAATGTAAAGACATGGTGGTTTATTCATCCACACCGGCAGAGCCAATCAATCCTTATAAATAAAAGAGAGAAGCCATGAATAGAAAACTACTCCTATTATTAGCCTTATTATTATTTTCCTACGGATTGTCATCATGTTCGTCTGATGATAACAGTCCGTCCGAAGGCGAACAGACCGATACACCGGAACTGTTTACCAAACGCTATAATCCCGATCAAAGTTTTTACAGCAAAATATTAGGACAAGAAATCAAATATTCCGTATTACTGCCTCAAGAATATCTATCGGAAAGTACGGGTAAATATGGAGTAGTTTTCCTTCTACATGGCTGGGGAGGGAACCAAAGTTCATGGGGACCTTCAGGTCTGAATATTCAAAGCATAGCTGATGCGCAAACCAGCAATGGTAGTATTCGCCCATTGATCTACATCATGCCGGAAGGTTTCAACTCTTATTTTTGTAACCGCTATGACGGAAAGTTCAACTATATGGATATGTTCATTAATGAACTCGTACCCCTGATTGATAAGCGGTTCCGAACAACAGCCAGTAAGACGGAAAGAGCTGTTGCCGGATTCTCTATGGGAGGTTTCGGGGCATTAAGTATAGCATCGCAACATCCTGAAACATTCTCGGTATCAATAGGATTAAGTCCCTCCCTAAATACAGATGAACAATATATCTCCTTGTCACAAGACGGTTGGAATCTTCAATGGGGAAACAACTTCGGAGGAAGCGGCCAGACAGGGACAGGCAGGCTGACAAGCTATTATAAAAGCCAATGTCCGCTACACTTTTTCAAGGATAAACCAAGTTCCACATTTCAAACAGTACGGTATTACATAGACTGCGGTGATGATGAAGAAAGACTATATGCAGGAAACGGTGAATTACATTCTCTATTACGGGACAAAAATATCAAGCACGAATATCGTGTACGAAACGGTGCCCATACTGACAGTTATTGGCGTGAATCCATGAAAGAGGCACTGCCTTTTATCGAACGTTCATTCAAAGGAGAAAACTATCCGCAGGAAACTCTGAAAAAATTCACAGAGGAATTACATGCTACTAATAAAAACATAAAAGTAGGTAATTCCAATATCGAACTATGGTTACCGGATGACTACAATTCCGAACTAACTTACAAAGTTCTTTATTACAGCAAAGGAGAAGGTAATGTTGATCTTACAACAAAGAAGGTAGCAGTGGCATTAGATTCTCTTATGCAAATCAAACGTATGATAATTGCAGGTTTTAATGTGAAAGAAATGATTCTAAATGAAACAAATTTTTCAGCTATTACCGATGCTGTGGAAAAGACGGTTCATACGGAAAGCAATGCAGATTTCAGATTAGGATTAACATACGGTTCAGAAGCTGATTACTTATACAATCAGTCAACAGGCAATGCCCCTGCTATCAACTTTTTCTTTGCAGAAGACGCAGATATTATCAACCTTTCTGCCGAGAATCGTGCCAAAATCTATTATTTGGACATAACAGACGAAGGCAGCAACTACAATAGCATCTTTACTCTGTTCAATGGATTGCGAGGTGCAGAAGCTCCGGTGCAATATCGTGTCAGAAACGGGCTGGATAGTGAACAGTCCGCCCAAACAGGTATTTATTCAATGAGTTATTATATTGGTGAACAGTTAATAAAGAAATAATATGAAGAAGATACTGTTATATATTATCCTATTTCTATCAGGTATAGATGGAGCTTGGGCACTTCCCATAGAAAAAGAAGGGATGAGTATTTACAGTCCGTCCCTAAAGCAAGAAGTCTCCTACTCCATTATCTTACCGGAAGGTTATGAACATTCAGATACAGAATATCCAGTCTTATACATGTTTCATGGAATAGGAGGTGATTATACCAGTTGGCTCGAATACGGCAACGTTGCCCGTGTAATGGACAAAATGATAAAAGAAGGAAAGATTCAACCTTTCATTATGGTTATTCCTGACGGTTACCTGTCTTATTACAGTGACACTTATGATGGCAGCTCCCTTTATGAAACTTTCTTTATCAAAGAACTGGTTCCATATATAGATAACAACTATCGCACTCGCAAGGATATTAATGGACGTTCGATCATTGGTTTCTCTATGGGAGGATTCGGAGCATTATCCGTTAGTCTGCGCAACCGCCACTTATTCGGCTCTGTCGTTGCGTTATCGCCATCCATCCGTACAGAAAAACAATACATAGAAGAAGGGCCACAAAAAGGATGGGACAATCAATGGGGACGGATTTTCGGAGGAGTGGGAAAGAATGGTAAGCAGCGCCTAACCAGTTACTATAAACAACATTCACCCTACCACATTCTTTCCACCCTCCGCAATTCCGATTTAAAAGGATTTGGCATCATGCTGGATATTGGAGATAAAGAAGGTACTCTTTGCGAAAGTAATGAAGAACTGCACCGATTATTACTGGAAAGACAAATACCTCATGAATGGGAAGTACGTTCAGGAGGACATGATTTCACCTGCTGGAATACTGCACTGCCCAAAGCATTCAGATTCATAAACGAATATTTCAATGGAAAGCGGTCAGGAAATAGTGAGAGTAGTCTTCCGAATGAGACTCCGTTTATCCAAACAGCCAATGCAACGGTCTATTATCCGGAACAGGCTCAAGGAAGCACAAGAAAATATCCTATTATCTATGTACAGGGAGAAATTAACGAACAACAGCAAAAGGTTCTCGTCAGTCAGTTTCATCAAATGGTAGATGAGAATAAAACATGGCCTGCTGTTCTTTGTTTCGTAAAAGCTAACACAGACCTGTCAGAAACAATTTCTGATATAGAAAAGCAACTCTCCGGCATCAGAGGTTCCCAACGTATGCGGGCTTTAATCACTTTGGGAGATAATATCAAAGAAGGTATAGAAGCCATTCAGGGAGAAAATTTGTTTACCGGCATAGTCTGTGTAAATGCCATCGGCAACGAAAATGATGCTCAAAATCTTATAAAAGCAGTCAACTCTTACAAAAGATATCCCAGATGCTGGATAGAGATACTCCCCGAATCAAAAGAATATGGTTTTAGTAGTAATATACATATCCTTTTGAAAGAATCGGACCTGGAACATGAGTTCCGGTCAAGAAAATGTAAAGAAGCCAATGTTTTCACTTATTGGGAAGATTGGATACTATATTTAAATAACAGAATTCATGTTTAACAATTAAATACTAATAGTATGTTCACAGTAAACAGTTATTTATTGGCAGTTATATTCTGCATCGTAACCATGATTTGTTGGGGTTCCTGGGGTAATACCCAAAAACTAGTTTCCAAAAATTGGCGTTATGAACTTTTTTATTGGGATTATGTGATTGGAATGGTATTGTTCACCATCTTACTAGGCTTCACAATGGGTAGCCATGGAGATACCGGACGTTCATTCCTGGAAGATCTGGGACAAGCATCAGGAGACAGTATCGGCTGGGTTATCTTGGGGGGCGTAATATTTAATGCTTCAAACATTCTTCTTTCAGCGTCTATTTCCTTGGCCGGTATGTCTGTAGCTTTTCCTTTAGGAGTTGGCATTGCATTGGTATTAGGGGTAATCGTCAATTATCTGGGAATTCCGACTGGCAATCCTTTGCTTTTATTTGGCGGTGTAGCTCTCATTGTTATTGCTATCATTTGCAATGGAGTGGCTTCCGGAAAAATGCAAAAGGGAGAAGAAAGCAGGAAAAACAACAAAAAGGGAATTATCATTGCATTAATTGCCGGTGTACTGATGTCTTTGTTCTACAGGTTCGTAGTGAAAGGTATGGACGTAGAAAACTTCAATTTTCCTGCTATAGGAATGATGACTCCTTATTCTGCCATCTTTGTTTTTTCAATAGGCGTATTACTAAGCAATTTTGTTTTCAACACATTAGTAATGAAATATCCTTTTGTCGGAGAAAAAGTCAGCTACTCCGAATACTTTAAAGGAAACACGAAAACTCATATATGCGGAATGCTTGGTGGAGCGATATGGGGACTTGGTTCCGCGTTCAGCTATATCGCATCAGGAGAAGCTGGTCCGGCGGTATCTTATGCACTAGGACAAGGCGCACCACTTATTGCCGCTATTTGGGGAGTATTTATCTGGAAAGAATTTAAAGGTTCAACGAAATCTGTTAATCAACTACTGGCCTTGATGTTTATCTTCTTCCTGGTTGGTTTGGGAATGATAGTAGTTGCCGGAAACTAATTATTAACCCTCAAATCCGCAACTAAGCTCTTCAGCGTCCTTCTTGCGTCTAAACATCCTCTC